>ERZ1036424.510-NODE-510-length-14463-cov-4.329470_pt1 | contig 14463 bp, 10 predicted proteins | sample MGYA00514221_ERZ1036424 | MGnify/ENA primary metagenome ERZ1036424 (study PRJEB33795, sample SAMN09464939) | human gut metagenome | host: Homo sapiens | place: USA: Stanford, California | collected 2016-11 | study: EMG produced TPA metagenomics assembly of the...
GAAAATGAAAAAGCAGCAGCTGGAGAAAATTAATTATAAATAAAGTTTAATATATACCTACAAAATTTTATAAATATTTAAAATTTTGTAGGTATTATTTATATAATATATGTATTTTTCAAAATTATAAAATACATATTCAATATGATCACACAAATAAATTTACCAAATTAAATTTAAAAATATGCTTATTTATGGAGGAAAAAGTATGAGTTTACCAAAAGATTTTTTGTGGGGTGGTGCAGTAGCAGCACATCAACTAGAAGGCGGATGGAATGAAGGTGGAAAAGGACCAAGTACAGCAGATGTTATGACAGCTGGTGCTCATGGTGTTCCAAGAGAGATTACAGATGGAGTAATAGATGGATTAAATTATCCAAATCATGAAGCTATAGATTTTTATCATAGATATAAAGAAGATATTGCATTATTTGCAGAAATGGGATTTAAATGTTTTAGAACTTCAATAGCTTGGTCAAGAATATTTCCAAATGGTGATGAACTTGAACCTAATGAAGAAGGACTAAAGTTCTATGATGATATGTTTGATGAGTTACTTAAATATGGAATTGAACCAGTAATTACATTATCACATTTTGAAATTCCGTTTGGTATATGTAAAAATTATGGTGGCTGGAGAAATCGTAAGGTTATAGATATGTTTGTAAGATTTGCCACTACTGTTATGGAACGTTACAAAAATAAAGTAAAGTATTGGATGACTTTTAATGAAATAAATAATCAAGCAGAAACAGAACATGACTTATTCGCATGGACTTGTTCAGGTATAAGATTTAAAGAAGGAGAAAATAGAACAGAAGTGACTTATCAGGCTGTTCATCATGAATTAGTTGCAAGTGCATTAGTAGTTAAAAAAGGTCATGAAATAAATCCAGACTTTAAAATAGGGTGCATGATTGCATATGTTCCAGTATATCCATACTCATGTAATCCAGATGATATGATGCTTTCAGTTGAAGCAATGCATGAAAGATACATATATGGAGATGTTCATGTAAGAGGATACTATCCAAGTTATGCTATTAAAAAATGGGAAAGAGATGGAATTAATATAAAAATGGAAGATGGAGATGCTGAAATATTAAAAGAAGGATGTGTTGATTATATAGGGTTTAGTTATTATATGTCAGCAGCAGTTAAGAGTGAGTCTAATGAAAGTGAATGTGATGAATTGGCTGGATATTCTAGAGCTGTAAAGAATCCATATGTAAAAGCAAGTGACTGGGGATGGCAGATTGATCCAGTAGGCTTAAGATATGCCTTGAATTCTTTATATGAAAGATATCAAAAACCATTGTTTATAGTTGAAAATGGATTTGGAGCAATTGATGTTAAAGAAGAAGATGGATCATGTAATGATGAATATAGAATTGATTATTTAACTGAACATATCACAGAACTTAAAAAAGCAGTTGAACTTGATGGAGTTGACTTAATGGGATATACACCTTGGGGATGTATCGATTTAGTGTCATTCGGAACGGGTGAAATGAAAAAACGCTATGGCTTTATTTATGTTGATAAAGATAATGATGGAAAAGGTACACTTAATAGAAGTAAGAAGAAATCATTTGACTGGTATAAAAAAGTAATTGCAAGTAATGGAGAAGATTTGTAAAAATATTATTAAATCTGTATCAAAATTAAAAAATTTTGATACAGATTTTTTTGATGTATAATAAAGTATTTACTTTTTTAGACTAGACCTTAATTGTAGAAATAATTTAAATAATATTGGATGTTAAAGTGATATCTGCAAAATTTTATTGTAACATCTGATTTTTTAGAAAATATTCAAATTGTAAATTAATGAAATATTTTAATAAATATTCATAAAAAACCTTTACAAAATAAAAAGTACAATATATAATTAACCTGTAAACAGTTACTGACAAAAAAATAAAAACCGGTTTCGAATCTTGTGTATCAATGTAAGATTTTTATTTTTATAATTTTTCGAAACCAGTTTCGAAATGGAAAGATTATTTTTTTGGAAATATCCGAAACCGGTTTTGAAATGAGCTTAAAAAATATATATAGTTAATTCTAACTACATATATTTTTTAAATAAATTATTTAAGTAGGGGGAAGACAAATGAGAATTAAAAAAATAATATCCTTAGTTATGACAGGTATGCTAGCAATTTCATGTGTTGCATGTAGTTCAGGTTCATCAAAAGCTTCAGGAAGTAAAGATGGAAAAATAGTAGTATGGACATTATCAGATGATTTAAAACAATTTGCAGATTACTACAAAGAAAAAAATCCGGGTAAAGAAGTTGAAGTTACAGTTATAGCACCAGCTGATTACCCAACAAAAGTTACTACTGCCCTTAGAGGAAAGGCAAATGTTCCAGATATTATTGTTGGAGAGCCACAAATGATTCCAAACTTTATGGAAGCAGGTTTTTTTGAAGATTTAAGTCAAGCTCCGTATAATGCTGAAGAATATAAGGATAAGATTGTAGATTATGTATTCCAAGCTGGTAAAGATGAAAACGGTATAGTAAGAGCATTAAGTTATCAAGTTACTCCGGGAGGAATTACTTATCGTAGAGATATAGCTAAAGCTGTATGGGGAAATGATACCCCAGAGTTTATTGGTGAAAAATTTAAAGACGTGCAAACAATAACTGAAACAGCGAAAGAACTAAAAGATAAAGGATATAGAATTTTTTCAGATACAGGAAATTTAAGATGGTTTGTTTATGGTAAGAATCCTCAACCATGGGTTAAAGATGGAAAGTTAATGATGACTGAAGATAGACTAGCTTATGTAGATGCAGCAGTTAATTTATATCAACAAAAATTAGTTGCATTTGCTCCAGAATGGTCTGCTGCATGGTATGCATCAATGAATGGACCAATTCCACTAGATGCTGATTGGCAAGAACTTAAAGATGTAGATCCAAATGCAGCTACAACAGAGGTATTCTCATATGCACTACCAACATGGGGAACTTTAATAATTAGAGACAATGGTCAAAATAACATTGGTAAATTTGGTGTTACTACAGGCCCTAATTCATATTTCTCTGGTGGAACATTTATGGGAATAAGTTCTTATAGCAAAAACAAAGAAACTGCTTGGGATTTTGTTAAATTCTGTACATTAAATGAAGATACAGCAAACTGGTGGATTGAAAAATCTAAAGGAGATGTTGTTTCATATATACCATCATTAGAATCACATAAAGATATGGAAAATGAAGCTTTAGGTGGACAAAAATCTTATGCATTCTGGTTAGATCAAGCTAATAAAATAGATTATTCATTAGTTACTAAATATGATGATCAAATAGGAAAGTTTTTTGGTCAAGCAATTGAATCAATTCAAAAAGGTGAAATGTCAAAAGAAGATGCTTTAAAAGATTTCTATAAAAATATTTCAACTGTTTATCCAGAAATTGAAGTACCAAATTAATAATAACAAGGTGAGGAAAACCTCACCTTTAAATAAAAATTATATTTTAAAATTTTGTTAGAGGTGAGGAATTTGAATTTAGATACAAATATTGCAAATGAAAAATCTACAAAGACTAGAATAAGAAAAAAAAGTATCAATGATGTTAATAGATGGGGATATATATTTATATTGCCATTCCTTATAGCATTTATAATATTTAGTATTTATCCTATTTTTAAAACACTATATTTAAGTTTTACAAATTTTAATGGATTTGCAGATGCAAAATTTGTTGGATTAGAAAATTATGGCCGTGTTATTAAGGATCCTTTGTTCTGGGGAGCATTTAAGAATACACTGAAAATTTGGAGTATAAATGTTGTGCTACAATTTGGATTAGCATTCTTATTAACAATAATATTTAGTGATATAAAATATAAAGTTAAAGGACTTGGAATTTTTAGAGCATTATTTTATTTACCAAATCTAATAGCAGCTACTTCAGTAGCATTTCTATTTAAAGCATTATTAGATTGGCAATTTGGTTCATTAAATCAATTATTAGTTGGATTAGGATTAATAAATTCTAAAATAAACTGGCTTGGACAGCCGGGAACAGCAATCTTGGTTGTTGCAGTTATTGGAGCATGGATGTGGTTTGGAAATACATTTATAGTACTTATGGCAGGGGTTCAAGGAATATCAAAAGATTATTTTGAAGCTGCAACAATTGATGGGGCTGGAAGATGGACAACGTTCGGTAAAATAACTTTACCACTTTTAAAACCAATATTACTGTATTCTGCAATAACTTCACTTATTGGTGGACTTCAAGTATTTGATATCCCATTTTTAATTACAGATGGACTTGGGGCTCCAAGTGGAGCTTTAAATACAGTAGTTATGTATTTGTATAATACGGCATTTAAATATAACAACATTGGTTATGCTGGAGCTATAGCTTATGCAGTATTCTTTATAATAGCAATATTCTCAGCAGTTACATTTAAATCAATGTATGGTTCAAATAAAAATAAGGAGGCTAGATAATGTTTACAAAAGTAAAAAAAAGCATTATATATTTAGCACTAATTCTTTTGAGCATTATATGTTTGTGTCCATTTTTGATAATGCTCGTAAATGCAACTAGAAGCAGTCAAGAAATAATAAGTTCATTTTCATTAATACCTGGAAGCTCTTTGCAAAGTAATTGGAAAATAATGAGCGACTATTTTAATATATTTAGAGGACTTGGAAATAGTTTATTTATAGCATTAGCTGTAACAGTTCTAAGTGGATATTTTTCAGCTTTAACAGCATATGGATTAGCTATTTATAAATTTAAAGGAAGAAATTTTTTATTTACAACAATACTTGTACTTATGATGGTACCAGCACAACTTGGCTTATTGGGTTTTTATGATTTAGTTAATGGTCTCGGATTAATGGATAGCTATATACCATTAATAGTACCAGCAATAGCAAGTCCATTCATCGTATTTTTCTTAAGACAATATTTAGTCTCAGTATTGCCAATGTCAATAATTGAAGCTGCTAGAATGGATGGCGCAAGTGAATTAGCAACATTTCATAGGATTGGCTTACCAATAATGATGCCTGGTATTGCAACAATGTCAATAGGAACATTTATTGGATCATGGAATAATTATTTAATGCCATTAGTATTGCTTATTTCACCTGATAAATTTACTTTACCAGTAATGATGGGATCACTAAGTGCATCTAAAGATATAACTGCCAATATGGGAGCAACTTATGTATCAGTTGCAGTTTCAGTATTACCAGTAATGATAGCATTCTGCTTCTTCTCAAAATATATAATTAGCAGTATATCAGCAGGTGGTGTAAAAGAATAATTATTTAGTTAGGACTCTAGGATAAATAGTATAGAGTCCTAAAAATAAGACATAAATAAAAATAATTAGAGTAAGAGGTGTTTTATGAATACAAGAAATACAATAGAGACTGATTATATAGATGAACTAGGATTTTATACAATAGAAGATTATGATAAAAAACATTCCTTTTCTAGTTTTCTATCAGGTATAGCTGGAGTAGAAGGAATACCGATGTGGTCATTTTATGTTAATAGGGGACAGGCTATAAGCAGCATTGGTATAAGGGATAAGGATAATTGTATAATGGAATTTTTTCCAGCTAATGAAGCATATAAAATGGTTTATACAAATGGGTTCGGAACATTTATAAAAATTAAAAAAGATGAAAATGATTGTATTATATTTGAACCATTTTCAATAGATATACAGGAAAATATAGAAAGAACCTTAAAGATTAAAAATAATGAATTAAAATTAATAGAGATCAATAAAAAGTTTAAAATAAAAACAATAGTAACATATTTTACTGTTCCAAATGAAGAGTTTGCATCATTAGGAAGAAAAATAGAGATAATAAATGAATCAGATAAGAGTATTAAAATTGAAGTTTTGGATGGATTGACAGCAGTCTTACCATATGGATCTAAAAATATAGAATATAAAGAGATAGGAAATACACTTAGAAGTTGGATGCAAGGTGAAATAAACAAAGATAATACTGCCATATATAAAGTAAGATCATCAACAGGTGATTCAACAAAAATGGATGAAGTGAAGAATGGTTATTTTTATTTAGCATTTGATAAGCAGGAAAAATTGTTAGACCCTATAGTTGATCCTGAAAAGATATTTGGATATGATACATCACTAAAAGAACCAATAGAGTTTTATAAAAAAAATATTGAGAATTTAATAGATAAAAATATTTGTTATAATAAGGTTCCATGCGCATTTTCAGGCTCAAAGAAGATGCTAAAGTCTAATGAAAACATGGTTATATTGGATATATGAATTCTATTGATGATATTAATAAATCACAAAGTAAATTAATAGATATAGATTATTTTGAGAATAAGATTAAAGAAAATAATGAAATTATAAATGAAATTAGTAAGCATGTAGAAACAAAAACTGCATATCCATTATTTGATGAATATATAAATCAATGCTATATAGATAATGTGTTAAGAGGTGGATACCCATTAGAAATAGGAAATAAGGTTTATTATGTATATTCTAGAAAACATGGGGATTTGGAAAGAGACTATAATTTTTTTAGTATAGAACCAAATTTTTATTCTCAAGGAAATGGAAACTTTAGAGATATTAATCAAAATAGAAGAATGGATATATACATTCATCCATTTACACAAATAGAAAATATAAAATTATTTAGTGAATTAATACAATTAGATGGGTATAATCCTTTAGTTATAAAAGGAAAAAAGTTCTATATAGAGGATAAAGATAAGGATAAAGTATTAAGTCTTATAAATAAAAGTAATGATGATATAGAAAAGATATTAGAAGATAAATTTAGTGTAGGAGAATTATATTCAGTATTAAAAGATATAGATGCACTAGAAAGTAAAGAAATAAATGAATTACTAGAAAGTATAATAAATATTTCTAAAGAAGAAACAGAAGCAAATTTTGGAGAAGGCTTTTGGACTGATCACTGGACATATAATTTAGATTTAATTGAAGAATATCTAAATATATATCCAGATAAAGTTGAAGAACTTTTATTTGGAGAAAAAGAATATAAATTCTATAACTCACCAGAGTATGTACTTCCAAGAAAGAAAAAATATGAATTAGACAATGGAAAAGTCAGACAGTATGTATGCTTAGGGAAAAAAGAAAACGCTAAATCATGGATCTGCGATGATAATGGAAATTTATATACAGTTAATTTATATACAAAATTATTTATGTTAGCTGGAATTAAATTTATGACATTAGATAATATGGGCTTTGGTATAGAAATGGAAGCAGGAAAGCCAGGATGGAATGATGCAATGAATGGACTTCCAGGATTACTAGGTTCTAGTTTTGCAGAAACAGCAGAATTAAAAAGGTTACTAATATTTTTAAAAGAAAACTTAGATGAAAAATATGAAAATTTAGAATTTCCAATTGAATTTTATGATGCAATAAATAAAGCCAATAAATTTTTAACAGAAAATTTAAAGGGTGAATTAGATCAAATTGATTATTGGGATAAGGTATCCACTATAAGAGAGAATTATAGAGAAAGGGTGATGTATGGAATTAATGGGAAAAATAACTCTATTAATATAGAAGAAGTCGATAATTTTATTGAAAAAATGATTTGTAAGATTGATTTAGGTATTGAAGAAATAAAAAGAATGAATGGTGGAAAGATACCTACATTTATGGATTATGAAGTAAGCGAATATGAAGTAAATGATAAAAAAGAAATAAAGCCTATTAGTTTTAAAGTTAACTTTTTACCAATGTTTTTAGAAGGAGCAGCTAGATATTTAAAAACAGAATTAGAAGATGAAGAAAAATTAGAATTATATGAAGTAATAAAAGACAGTGATGTTTATGATAAGAAATTAAGAATGTACAAGACTTCAGAATCTTTAGAAGAGGTTTCTTTTGAAATTGGTAGAGCAAGAACATTTACACCAGGATGGCTTGAAAGAGAGTCTGTATTTATGCATATGGAATTTAAGTATATATTAGAATTAATAAAAAATGGATTATATGAAGAATTCTTTGATGATATAAAAAATGCAATGCCTCCTTTTATGAATCCAGAAGTGTATGGAAGAAGCATTTTAGAAAATTCCTCTTTTATAGCAAGTAGTAGTAATCCAGATTCAAAAAATCATGGTAGAGGGTTTGTTGCAAGATTAAGTGGTACAACAGTAGAGATGCTTAATATATGGAAGATTATGATGGTGGGAAGAAAACTATTTACTTATGAAGATGGTACATTAAATTTTAATTTAAATCCAATTTTAGCTAAGGATTTCTTTAAAGATAATATTTTAATTACAACATTGCTTGGAACAATAACGCTTACTTATGTTAATAATAATAACAAAAATACCTTTGGAGAAAATAAAGGAACTATAAAAGAATTACAGCTAATTGATTTAGAAGACAATGTAATAGTGATTGTTGGAAATAAAGTATGTGGAGAGTATGCTGAAAAAATTAGAAGAAGAGAAGTAAAAGAAATAAAGGCTATAATTTTATAAAGGTTGGGGATGAATATGAAAAAATATGATATATATTTAACACATAAAGATGGAGAAGAAAAAATAAAAAAGTATAATATAGAAGAAATTATTAGAGAAAATGTAAAAGGTACAGAAAATAGTATTAAAATAAATACAGAAAACAAATATCAAAAAATACTTGGTTTTGGAGGTGCACTTACAGAAGCAAGTGCTTATACACTTTCAAAGTTAGATGAGAAAGCTAAAAAGGAAGTTTTAAGTTCATATTATGATAGTGAAGAAGGAATAGGGTATACATTTGGAAGGGTTCACATAAATAGTTGTGATTTTTCATTGGGTAATTATACTTATGTAGAAGAAAATGATATGACATTAGAATCTTTTACATTAGACAGAGATGAAAAATATGTATTACCATTAGTTAGAGAAGTTAAAGAAATTACTAATGATAACTTAACTATTTTGGCCAGCCCATGGAGTCCACCATCTTATATGAAGTCAAATGGGGAAATGAATAATGGTGGTAAAATTAAAGAAGAATTTATGCAATTATGGGCAGATTACTATGTTAAGTATATAAAAAAAATGAAAGAAAAAGATATAGATATTTGGGGAGTAACAGTTCAAAATGAACCAGCTGCAATACAAGTGTGGGATTCATGTGAATATACTGCAGAAGAGGAAAGAGACTTTGTAAAAAACTATTTAGGACCTACATTCCATAAAAACAATCTACAGGATAAGAAAATAATAATATGGGATCATAATAGAGATATTGCCTATGAGAGGGCAAAAGTTATCCTTGAAGATGAAGAGGCAGCTAAATATGTATATGGTACAGGTATACATTGGTATATGTCAGAAGAATTTGCAAATACATCTAAAATTCATAATGACTTTCCTGATAAACATATAATATTTACAGAAGGATGCCAAGAAGGTGGAGTTCACTTAGGATCATGGGACACTGGTGAAAGATATGGAAGAAATATAATTGGGGACTTAAACAATTATATAGAAGTATGGATAGATTGGAACATAGCACTTGATGAAACAGGTGGTCCAAATCATGTTGGAAATTTATGCGATGCTCCAATAATAGTGGATACAAAAGAGAAAAAAGTTCATTATAATAGTTCATTTTATTATATTGCTCATTTTAGTAAATTCATAAAGCCTAATGCTGTTAGAGTTGAAAGTAGCGTTGCTGGAGAAAAAATACATGCATTGGCATGTATTAATAAGGATAACACTTTATGTATAGTTATAATGAATGAAAGTGATGAAAACAGAATAGTAGATATAAATATAGACAATGAAGATTATCCAATAGAATTGAAGGCACATTCTATATATACATTTGTTGAAAATAAATAGTAGAAACTGTAATGTAGTGATTTTTTTATAAATTATGTATAATTAGATTTGATGTATATTTTAAAGAAGAAAGGATGAAATATTGTGAGTACAATATATGAAATAGCTAAAATAGCAGGGGTTTCACCAACAACAGTATCAAAAGTAATAAACAATTATCCTGATGTTAGTGATAAAACTAGGGCGAAAATAAAAAAGATATTAGATGAAGAAAACTTTCTTCCAAATTCTCAAGCTCAATTTTTATCAACTAAAAAAACATGGACATTAGGTATTGTATATTTTGAAAATTTAGGTGTTGGACTTAATCATCCTTTCTTTTCAGGTGTAATAGAAGCATTTAAAATGCAGTCAGATAAGTATGGATATTCGTTATTATTTGGATCTAAAAATGATAGAATCAAGAATGATACTTTTTTAGAATATTTTCAATATAGATGTGTAGATGGAATTGCTATAATTTGTACAGATCCTACTGATAAAGAAACTCTTGAATTAATAGAAAGCGATTTTCCTATTGTTGTAATAGATATGTTTAATGAAAATACATCAACAGTAACTTCGGACAATATACAAGGATGTACATTGGCATTAAATTACTTATACAGCTTAGGACATAGAAAAATAGCACATATTCAAGGGGTTGCACAAGCTGAAAACTGGCCTAGTAGCATAAGAAAAAATACATATATAGAAATGATGAAAAAATTAAATTTAGATATACCAGAAGGATACATCGTAGATGGAGTAAACTTTGATGTTAGTGGTGGATATGATGCAATGAAAGAGCTGTTAGCACTTAAAGATAGACCAACAGCTGTATTTGCTTCAGGAGATAAGCTAGCAATAGGAGCTATTGATGCTATAAAAGATGCTGGACTTAGCGTTCCAGAGGATATATCTATAGTAGGGTTTGATAATATTGAAATAGCAAAATATGTCACACCAAAGTTAACAACAATAAGACAGAATTGCCAAGAAATTGGAAAGACTGCTGTAGATATATTGATAGAGCAGATAAATAAAAAAGAAAAATTGAAAATAAATAAAGTAATTCCAGTTGAACTAATTGAAAGAGACTCATGTAGAAAAATAGATTAATTATTTGTCTAGTAAATTCTTATAAGTAAAATGACTAATAAATTCAGAAAGTAATATTAATTGCTATATATACAAATGTTATATGATATAATAAATATTATATATTTACATGTATGGAAGAGGGATAATAAATGCAGCCTAAGTATGAATTTGTTGCTAAGACACTAGAGAAAGAAATTATAGAAAGAAAATATAATGAAGATAAGAAATTACCAACTGAAGAAGAATTGATGAAAATATTTCAGGTAAGTAAAAATACTATAAGAAAAGCTATAGATATTTTAGTTAGTAATGGATATGTATATAGGGTACAAGGAAGCGGAGTATTTTTAAGAGATTTTTTTAATAATGGCTTTGTAAATGTAATGAATATGACTGGTTTAACAAGAAATTTTTCAAGTGAAAAAATAACAACAAGAGTTATAGAATTATCTCTAATCAATCCAACTGAAAAAATAATGGAAAAATTAAATTGTTCACCAGAAACTAAGATTTATTATGTGAAACGTATTAGATATTTAGATGGAGAGCCAATAGAGATTGAAGAATCGTATTATAATAAAGATATTGTGTGTTATCTAAATAATGAAATATGCTCACAATCTATTTTTAAATATATAACAGAAGACTTAAAGCTAAATATTGGTTTTGCTAATAGAGTAATAGGCAGTGAAAAATTGACTAAGGAAGATGCAGAATATTTGAAGTTGGAAGAAAATGATCCAAGCTTAAATTTAGAGAATGTAGTGTATTTAAGCAATGGAAAAGCTTTTGATTATTCAATAGAAAAATATAATTATTTAAAAATAAAATTGTATAATATTAATTAAAATATAAAAGAATTGCCTTGAAGTGAATATTGCTTCAAGACAATTCTTTATATATTTATTTTACAACTATATGAACAAGTCTACCTTTAATAACAATAACTTTTACAATGTTTTTGCCATTAGTATTTTCTTTAATTGTTTCATTATCTAAAGCAGCAGCTTTAATTCCTTCTTCATTAAGGTTTGATGCTACCATAATTTTAGCTTTTATCTTACCATTAACTTGAATTGCTATTTCCACTTCATCTTTAACTAAGGCTGAAGGATCAAATTCTGGCAATCTTTCGTTAAATACACTTGAATTGTATCCAAGCAAGTTCCATTGTTCTTCACTAAAATGAGGTGCAAATGATGCTAATAGTTTGATGAAATCAACAACAGTTTCTTTTAAGAATGTTGGATTTTTAACACCTTCTTGAAGATACTTGTTGAGAGCATTTGTAAGTTCCATAAGTCTTGCAATTGCAGTATTAAATTGCATCTTGTTACCATCTTCAGTCACACCTTTAATTGCAGTATGTTTCCAGAAGTTTAATTCTTTTTCAGGTGTATCTATTGTAGTCTTAGTATTTTCAGATGAATTTATAACTTCTCTAGAGAGTTCTAAAGTTCTTTCAATTCTATCTACAAATTTACCAACAGACTTAATTCCGTCATCACTCCATGCTCCGCCTTCAGTATATCCGAAACCAAACATTAAGTACATTCTAAATACATCAGCACCATATTCTTTAATGTAATCATCAGGAGAAATAGTATTTCCTTTTGATTTACTCATTTTAAGTCCATCTGGTCCTAAAATTAAACCTTGGTGAGTTAAGCTTAAAAATGGTTCATCAAAATTTAAATATCCCATATCTCTTAAAGCTTTAGTAATAAATCTTGCATATAACAAATGCATACATGCATGTTCTGGACCACCAACGTATTTATCTACTGGTAAAATCTTGTTGATTTTTTCTGGATCAAAAGGTGCATCTTCATTTTTATTATCTGCATATCTTAAGTAATACCAAGATGAACATACAAATGTATCTAGTGTATCAGCTTCTCTTTTAGCTGGCTTACCACAACATGGGCAAGTAGTGTTTATGAAACTTTCACATTTACTAAGTGGTGATTTACCATCTGGAGTAAATTCAACATCATATGGAAGTTTTACAGGTAAATCTTTTTCTGGAACTGGAACTATTCCACAATCATCACAGTAGATGACAGGAATTGGAGCACCCCAGTATCTTTGTCTTGAAACTAACCAGTCTCTCAATCTAAAGTTAACTTTCATTGCACCTAATTGATCTTTTTCTAATTTTTCAACTATAGATTTTTTGGCCTCATCAGTTTCTAGTCCATCAAATTCACCAGAATTAACAAGTATTCCATGTTCACAGAATGGAAGTTCAGGTTCATTTCCTACTTTATCAGTAATAACTCTTTCTATTGGTAAATTGAACTTTGTAGCAAATGCAAAGTCTCTTTCGTCATGAGCAGGGACTGCCATAACACATCCAGTACCATAAGTAGCTAATACATAGTCAGCAATCCATATAGGAACTATTTTTCCGTTTATAGGATTAATAGCGTATGACCCAGTGAATACACCACTCTTTTCTTTAGATGATGATTGTCTTTCTATATCAGATTGTTTAGCTGCTGCTTCTTTGTATTCTTCAACTGCAGCTTTGTTTTCTGGAGTTGTAAGTTCATCAACTAATTTATTTTCAGGAGCTAAAACAACATAAGTTACACCATTTAATGTATCAACTCTTGTTGTAAATACGTCAAATTGTAAGTTAGAATCTTTAACTTTAAATGTAACTTGAGCACCATAAGATCTTCCAATCCAGTGCTTTTGCATAGATTTAGTCTTTTCAGGCCAGTCTAAGCCATCTAATTTATCCAATAATTCATCAGCGTAATCAGTGATTTTGAAGAACCATTGAGTTAAATCTTTCTTTGTAACTTCAGTTCCACATCTTTCGCATTCACCATCAACAACTTGTTCATTAGCTAAAACTGTGTTACAAGATGGACACCAATTAACTGGCGCTTTCTTTCTGTAAGCTAAACCTTTTTCATATAATTTTAAGAATAACCATTGAGTCCATTTATAATAATCAGGAAGACAAGTAACAACTTCATTTTCCCAGTTAAACATAGCGCCCATTGATTTTAATTGCTTTTCCATTGTTTCAATGTTCTTTAAAGTAGAATCTTCAGGATGTATACCTGTTTTTATAGCATAGTTTTCTGCTGGTAAACCAAAGGCATCAAATCCCATTGGTTGGAATACGTTATATCCTTGCATTCTTTTAAGTCTTGCCCAAGTATCTGTTGGTCCATAGTTAAACCAATGGCCAGCATGTAATTGAGCTCCTGATGGGTAAGAGAACATTTCAAGAGTATAAAGCTTTTTATCTAGCTTTGTATCATCAAATTTATATGTTTCGTTTTCTTCCCAAATCTTTTGCCATTTTTCATCAATTTTAGTTCCGTAATTTGCCATGATTCAGCCTCCTATAATTTAGTAATGTAATGTTTTAAAATATATTATTAATGCAATACATATTTAAAATGAAAATAAAAAAATCCTCCATCTCAATTAAGAGACGAAAGATAACTTTCCGTGGTACCACTCTCATTAGAAGAAA
>ERZ1036424.512-NODE-512-length-14337-cov-58.806890_pt1 | contig 14337 bp, 12 predicted proteins | sample MGYA00514221_ERZ1036424 | MGnify/ENA primary metagenome ERZ1036424 (study PRJEB33795, sample SAMN09464939) | human gut metagenome | host: Homo sapiens | place: USA: Stanford, California | collected 2016-11 | study: EMG produced TPA metagenomics assembly of the...
TATACCACTGTTCATAAGTCTTGTATATAAATATTTCCATCAAATCTTCCTCTCAGTAAATCTTAAAAATGTATTTAACAATACGTAAAAATTTTACCATATATTTAGATAATTTAAAAGAAATCAGTAATTTTGTATTTATGAACCAACTTAAAGGGGACTAACCCACTAAATTTTATTTTCTCTCCTTATGGTAGAGACATAAAATAATAAAAAAGAATTTACATTCAACAAAATTTTTAATAGTTTGGAAGCATTACAATTAGATTTAATAGGTTATACTTTATGATATAGCAACAAACTTATACATAGTTATTTGAATTATATTACATCTGTTAATTATAGACTTTATAATATGATCGTATAAAAGTGTTGGCAATCTAGTTCCTGTTAATTCGTTAATTCTCTATTAAAATCCTTTTTCTGCAACCAATCTAAATACATCTCATGTTACTGTTAATCGTACTATCTAGTAATTCGAATAGAGCCTTTTCTCTTATTTAAATACATCTAATGTTACTGTTAATCCAATCTACCATGTAATCTAAATTAGAGTTTAAATTTATTTAAATACATCTAATGTTACTGTTAATCTGAATATTTTTTAATGTATCTATATATTTTTGCTTTATTTAAATACATCTAATGTTACTGTTAATCGCAATATAGTGAAACGTGTTCGGATTATCCTTTCGATTTAAATACATCTAATGTTACTGTTAATCCTAAATGCTCTACGCAACATTGTATATTGTTGTTCATTTAAATACATCTAATGTTACTGTTAATCTAGTTATTTGATGTATTTTTTCTTCGTTGTACCAATTTAAATACATCTAATGTTACTGTTAATCTGCTTCTCGTACATATACAGAGTATTTTGGTTCAAATTTAAATACATCTAATGTTACTGTTAATCTGCCCTTTCCGTTATTAAATGAAATGTTTAGAGGGAATTTAAATACATCTAATGTTACTGTTAATCTGTAGTTGAAGGACTTTCTCCAAAACAAACAGCTGTATTTAAATACATCTAATGTTACTGTTAATCTCTATTTGCCAGCCTCCATCATCATACAAGAAAAGTATTTAAATACATCTAATGTTACTGTTAATCTGTTCTTGCTTATTAGTAAAACCAGATACGCTTCCGATTTAAATACATCTAATGTTACTGTTAATCTTTTTACAGCATAAGCTCGTTTTTGACCATTTAATATTTAAATACATCTAATGTTACTGTTAATCGGAATATGCAAAGGCTATATTTGGGGTGTAAATAATTTAAATACATCTAATGTTACTGTTAATCCTCAAGAAGAACCACCAAAAAAGAGGGAGTTCGGATTTAAATACATCTAATGTTACTGTTAATCAAAACGCTAACAATGATTTAGGTAACTCAAGTTTAAATTTAAATACATCTAATGTTACTGTTAATCTTTAACTTTATTAACATGATTATACCCCGCATATATTTAAATACATCTAATGTTACTGTTAATCAAATAAATTAAAAGATAAGGTAATGATTATAAATTGATTTAAATACATCTAATGTTACTGTTAATCATGCGTTTTTTAGAGCGTTCGACAATGAGAATTACAATTTAAATACATCTAATGTTACTGTTAATCATTAAAATTACAGATGGAGAAAATGCAAAAGAAAATATTTAAATACATCTAATGTTACTGTTAATCTTTAATAATTGGAATTGCATTTGGATTTCTATTAAAATTTAAATACATCTAATGTTACTGTTAATCAATAACGATTTTAAAAGGAAGTTCAAGGAGGGATTAATTTAAATACATCTAATGTTACTGTTAATCTATTGCCAATTGCTGTTCAATTTTAGTTGCCATATATATTTAAATACATCTAATGTTACTGTTAATCAGTGATAGTAATTCAAACAGTTCTAGTGCTTCGGTATTTAAATACATCTAATGTTACTGTTAATCCTCAATATATGTGTTTAATAGTGTTTATTCTTCTGGATTTAAATACATCTAATGTTACTGTTAATCAGAAATTCAAAACCATGTAAATACAGAAGAAGTAACATTTAAATACATCTAATGTTACTGTTAATCTCTCTAGCTTGTACAACATAAGCTTCTTTTTCATCATTTAAATACATCTAATGTTACTGTTAATCAAAATCCTGTAAATCCAAAATTTTCCCTCATTAGCTATTTAAATACATCTAATGTTACTGTTAATCAAGATTAGATAAACTAGTAGGATGGCATATAGGAAATTTAAATACATCTAATGTTACTGTTAATCTTTGTTTTCTTTTCTTTGATTGTATTTTCTTTTTATTTAAATACATCTAATGTTACTGTTAATCCAATTGCAACAAGATTTACAGAAAAAGATGTAACATTTAAATACATCTAATGTTACTGTTAATCTTGGGATATAGATTTACCAAGTTTGAATTACAACAAATTTAAATACATCTAATGTTACTGTTAATCAAATTCAATCTACTAAAAGCAAATGATATATATAATTTAAATACATCTAATGTTACTGTTAATCTTTATTTCTTAAAACCTAACACAAAACCCACAACTATTTAAATACATCTAATGTTACTGTTAATCGTTAAGTCTCTGTGTTTAAATTCTTTAACTATTGTATTTAAATACATCTAATGTTACTGTTAATCATTGTTTTGATATATTTTAGTTAATTCATTATATTTATTTAAATACATCTAATGTTACTGTTAATCTCTTACTTGACTCCCATCATTTGCTAAAACTGTTATTTAAATACATCTAATGTTACTGTTAATCAACTAGCTAAAAGTATAGCAGATGCAAGTTTCTTATTTAAATACATCTAATGTTACTGTTAATCATAGCATAAAATAAATAATAAGAGGTGTAAAGATAATTTAAATACATCTAATGTTACTGTTAATCCTATCATTGTATGTCAAACTTGTTAATGTCGTATAATTTAAATACATCTAATGTTACTGTTAATCGAGGATGTTAACAGTTAAATAAAATTAAAGGGAGTATTTAAATACATCTAATGTTACTGTTAATCCATAAAGAAACATTAAATATTATAATAAAGTTAAGATTTAAATACATCTAATGTTACTGTTAATCATTCTCTTTATATTGAGTATATAACTGATTATTAGTATTTAAATACATCTAATGTTACTGTTAATCTTGGAAAGTTTTTAGATGTATACACCATTGAAAACAGATTTAAATACATCTAATGTTACTGTTAATCTTTTAGATTTGAAAGCTTCTAATAATTCATTGTTTATTTAAATACATCTAATGTTACTGTTAATCCCAACTGTATTTGATATTTTTTCTTTTCTTGCTACATTTAAATACATCTAATGTTACTGTTAATCTTAAATAGTCTTGCATTTAAATTTGTAGAAGACTCATTTAAATACATCTAATGTTACTGTTAATCCAAAGAAAACAAGCCATTTATCCACTTTAATAAATTCCATCTATACTAGATATAATAACACTTCTACTAATAAATTTCCAGCTGAATTACTACAAAGTAGCCATAGCGCTTAATATATCTGTCAACCTTCTTAATTACTAAGTTAAAGAGACTTTCGCCCTAAAATCAGCTGGTAAATTTCAAAGTTTATATTATGAGATCTTCACCATTCTGTTTATCAGAAATACCAATAACTTCTTCTCCAAAAACATTATCATTCATCAACTTTATAATACATATAAAATCTTCATTCTTATCAACTACCTTATTTAAATCAGTTTTAAATCGAATTAATTTTGATGGAGACATCTCTCCTCTAAAGACTGAATTTTGGAAATGGCTTAAGTATTTTTTGCATACTTTAAAAACCTTATTAACTCTTTTTTCATTCACATCATAGAAAACAAATGCATAATTATAATTTGTTATCTTACTCAAAAATAAATACCTCCATCTACATTCCATCTTTCAAACTGAAAGGAATAAATTCTTGATCTTCCATTATATATTTTATAAGCTTATAGCAATCTAGTTTTATTGCAGTTCTTAAACTTACTTTTCTTTTAAGCTTAGGATGGCTAATTACAGATTCCATTCTTTCTTCAAATGCAGATATAAAAATATTTCTCCCTTCTTCGTTTAAAAGACAGTAATTTACTTTCTTATCAAAATGCTTGTTTACTTGAAGCTTCTTATTGTTTACAAGCTCAAATATAGTTTTATAAACTATTACAGGTTTAAAAACTTCACTTATGTCAAGACTTAATGAAAATCTTCCTTCTGATGGTTCATGTAAAAAACTTATTCTCTGATCAAGATGTGTCCTGTAAATTGCTGATATTGTTTTTGTATACAAAAGAGTGTTTCCAAAAGAAATAAGCGCATTTATTGGATTATCTGGTGGTCTCTTAACTCTTTTATTCATTATAAAATCCTCTGGGAGGAAATTCTTAAATTCACTATAAAATCTCTGCCATACTTCGCCTTCTACTGACATTAATTCTTTTACATCATTAGCAGCTTCAACTCTCTTAAAAAATGCATTTTTAATCCAGTCAATTGTTCCTTTTACCTCTGTTTTATTATGTTTATAATAATGATATAAAACTTCTCTTATGTTAATCCCTATACCTCTAACTATTGCTTTAGCAATAACCATTCTCTCAGTTGAATACTTTTCAACCTGTTTTACAATAAGTTTTCCACTATTATATTGATTTCTTGGATAGAAAGTTCCACTATATCCTTCATAATAATTAAAAAAATGTACAACAACATGATTCTGAGATAAAAAATCTAAAAGTTTTGTATTTATGCTAATTTCGTTTAAACAATATATTTCTTTTGTATTCTCAATTGGTATATAAACATTTTTCCCATCTTTTCTAAAGCATAAAGAATTATCTTTTCTTGTTAATTCTCCCATTGATGATATATATCTTGTACTTCCCATTTTCTCATCCCCTATCTTTTAAATATAACAGTATTCATAATATGCACACTTCTTACATGTAGATTTATTTAATACTTCTGGAATTTTATCATCTTCTATCAATTTTTCTATTTCATTTATATATTTATCAAGTTCTTTTTCACTTTCATCGTCTAAATCAACATAAATAATTTTTTTGTCACTTTTATTTTTTTCAATGCATTCAAGCCTGCCTTTTCTTATGATTCCTTTACTCTTCAATACTTTAAGATAATATAAAAGCTGCCACTTTCCTGCCTCCACATCAGCATCAGATTTTTTTATTTCTGTTAAATACTCAGATGTTAATTTATCTAATTTTATATTATCAATTTCTATTTCTGCATTATTGCTTTTAGTAGCTTTATCTTCATGAATAGCCTTTCCAATCTTGACAATTTCACTGTTATCTTCCAAGTTCAATCTATTCCCATGAAGATAACATTGTCTCTTGCAATGAAAATAATAATTTATTAGTGTACCATTAACCCTCATAATCTTCTCCATTTCATATATCATTATTTTTCTAAATGCCTTACTAAAAGTTATAATTCAATAAACATTCCAACTTCATTACTGAACTTTTCCTTATCAAGTTTTCCATTTTCAAAGTATTTTTCACCATTTTCTATATAATATAATTCACCAATCTTATCATTGTATGGCAAATCAAAATTTTTCTTTATTTCATATATAAAATAACTCATTTTACTTCTAATATTTGATAGTTTTACCTGCTTTTCTGAATAATTCATTTTACTATCATGTAGTAGTTTCTTATACTCATTCCATACTTCAATTCCATTTAAATGAATATTATCTTCATCAATATTTCTTGCAAGATATACAGACATATTCCAGTTATTATCTTCTATAAGTTTCATTCTTTGTGAAACTTCTTTAAAATTCAGCATCCAGACATTCTCTTTAAAAAATTTATGAATATTATCATCATTTAGTAAATTATTAGATTTCTTAATCATTTCAAGAACCATTTTATAATACTCAGAAAATTTCTTATTTTTAAGTATTTCACGCATTTTATCATCTAAAAGACTGAAGTCTTTATTAACCCTGAAATCATCTTTATAAATTTTATCTGTCTTATCTAAATTAAAGAAGTAAACTTCTCCATTTTTTCTGCATGATCTATTTATTCTTCCCATGAACTGTTCATCACTATCAAGCTTTGAAATATCCTTGTATCCTATGTCCATATCAATGTCAACACCTGCTTCAATAACCTGCGTAGCAACTAAAATCACACCATTTTCTTCACTTTCATTACTGGATAATTCCTTTATAATTCTATCTCTTTCAATGGAATTATCATCACCAGTCATTAATAATACTGTAGCATCTAGTTCTTCTTCATTAAGCATTTTGAAAAATTCATATGCACTCTGCTTTTTTATAAATTCAATTAATATTTTTTTATTTCTTGAAGAATTTTTCAAAACATGTTCATACAAATCTTGTAATGGATTGCCTGAATCTATAAGATCATAATTAACAATAACCCTATCTTTAAACTGAGGATTACTGAAATACTTTTCCCTATCTTTTATTAAACTGCATACACTATTTGTGTTTATAGCCAGCATATTTAAATCAGGAAGAGTGGCTGACATTATTATTACTTTAATATTTAAAATCTTTGCAAATCCTTTTAAAAATGAAATTATCTCTGTCCATATTGTATTTTTATAACTTTGTATCTCATCAAGTACAATTACACTGTTTGCTAACTGATGAAAGGCAAAAGCATCTTCCTTGTTTTCACCAAACATAGTACTAAATAAACTTACATGAGTAGTTAAAATTACTGGATAATTTAAAAACTGCCTATTCAATAATGCTTTTTCATAATATTTATAGCTAAAATCTTTTTCATCTCCATTTTTTCCACTATCATATTCTACATATTTATTGTCTTCTTTAATTGGATAAATTGAATTTATTACAGCAATATTATCCATTGCAGCTTTATTGTTTCCAAAGGTCTTATTTAAAATATTCAAATTCTGCTCTACTAAAGTATTGAAAGGATACACGTAATATATTTTTTTCAAATTTTTATCTTCTTCAAATAGCTTAAAACTCAAATTAAATGCTGTGTTTGACTTACCACTTCCTGTAGGTGCTTCTAAGAAATAAACATTTTCATCAATATTTTTTAAAAGCTCTCTTTCTGCATCTAAAAACATTTCTGTTCTTAATACATTTATATTCTTTTCATTAGATAAGTCCTTACTTTTTTCATATTTAGTATCTTCATATTCTCGTATACTTTTATAAACATCAGTATCTTTGTAAATTTTATAAAATTCATCTATATTTCTTATTTCACCAAAATCAGATATAATAGTTTTATTCATAAATTCACTGGTAGCATAAAAATCACAGCATACAAGAAGTGAATAGATAAGCCTTTCATATGTATATAAATATATAGACTTTTCATCATCTGCTTCATTAAAATACTTCTTTTTAATATATCCACATACCTTAACTATTCTATTTTCACTTAATACGAAGTTTTTTCTATAAATATTATTCATATCATTTTCTTTAAAAGTATTAATGATCTCTATAGCTTTTTCACCTTCATTGAATTTTGATAAAAATTCATTAAAATTATCTAAATCACTATGATGTCTGCTTATTGCATAAGCATTAAACATCATTATTGACATTAGTATTAATCTTCCATCTTCATTTGATAAGCTTAATATTTCTTCTATAAAATAATCTATATAGAGTACTGATGATATAAGAGAATGTTCCGAACCTATACCTGGAAAAGTTTGTGCATATTTTCCTAGCAGATTATCCATTTTTGCATTTTGGAAATTAGGATTTATTTTGCCTATATCATGAAAAGCTATTGTATTTATTAAAAGCTTTCTAAATATTTTCCTTCCAGTATCACTCATATCTTTGAAGTAATTATCTTCAAAATTTAAAAATATATTTTCTATTCTTTTATCATTGACTATTTTCTTAAAATAATTTATGCATAAGTCTGTATGTTCTTTTAAAGTTTCTTTTCTAATTTCTCCACTAGATTTACTGTTATCATTATTTAAATGTGCATAAAATTCATGTTTGCATCCTATTATTTTCTGTATATCTACAATCATATTGTCATCAAAATACATTCTTAATCACCCTTCTATATTAAAATTTAAGGAGGGTTTCCCCTCCTTCATTAATAAAACACAATATTCTTTTCTTTTATTCTATATGCATCTATATCACTGCATTTTTTTATCTTCATATTTGTACAAATAAAACTTTTTGTAATATACATATTAGTATTTTTTTCTAATTCATAAGGAAGTTTTTCTTCATATTTAAAATAATCTTCAATGTCATCATCTGAAAAATCACCAAAATCATCTTCAACATTATCAATCTGAAAATCATCTTTTAAATATAAACAGTCAAGTTTATTAATTTCTTTATCTACTGCTATTTCACTTTCATTAATTACTTCAACATCAGTTATATCTGCAATATGATCATTTTTGCCTAGATATGGAGTATAAACAGTTTTATGCTTTGTTATTGCCTCTTCTATCTTTTCACTTTCTTCATCATCTATGATAATATAAATGTCCCACGAAGGATTTTCAAGCCACTGTTCTTTAACTACTAAATTACAGGGTTTTTCATACTTATCTTCATTGCCATATCCTACAGAATTATTAAAAATCTGAACCTTTTTCGATATAAATCCTTTTTCACCATTAGGAACTATAGATATCTTCAAGTCTTTAAGTCTTTCATAAAACTCTGGGAAATCTTGTACTGCTTCCTTTTTCTTTTTATTAAATATGTTCTTTATATTCATTGAATTGTATCCACCATACCCAATTACTGCACCAAGTAATCCAGTTAAAGCAACTTTATGAATATTACCGTAAGTAAAATATAAATTAGAGTTTACATCTGGCTTTTTAAAAAAACCACTCTTACCCCTTAATGTAAATTTTAAAATTCTCATAGTTTACACCTCTTCTTGTGTAAATATATTAAATACTTTTGCTCCTTTTATATCACTTTCAAGTACTGTTTTATATGGATTAAAGTATATTTCTACATTCTTAATCTTGTTGCTTACAGAGTTGATAAGTTCTGAACAATTTATCTTTATAGTATTCTTTTCATCACCTTTTACAAATTCAATATATTCAGAAAGATTTGGCAGATATAGATCACTCTCTGTTTCTATAAATAAAGCAAATTCATTTTCACATCCAACTTTTGAGTTTGTTGCAAAAGAAGTAGCAGATACCAAGGAAGCTTTTTTAAACTTTCCATAATCCTCTTCTGTGTATCCATTTGTAACTCCAAGTTCATTAAATTCTTTATATGCAGCTGGATTTATTGTAAATGGATAAAAATAATGAGCTTCGTTACTTACTATTTTTGTTCCTAAAGTAGAGTTTTTCGCCTCTTCTGAATCTGGTTTTGCATTATCTTTTGATCCATCCCTGAATGGTGATAAAATCTGCTGTTCTTCTGGATTTGTATCTTCATATTTGTTGAATCCCTGTCCAATCTGAACTGCTCCTGTTATAGAAATATTATTCCCTTCTTCCGCAAATGTTGCTCCAAAATTTTTAACATCTATTGCATTAAAAAGATTAGTCAATACTTCTTTGGCATCCTTACATTCTTTAAGATTTTTAACATCAAAAATCTGTTCATATCTTTCTTTTAATGCTCTTGGTACTAGTTGAACTTCTCCCTTTTTACCTTCAGAAAGTTTCATTGACTTTATATATAATACTTTTTCCCCTTGGTTATCCCACATTTTTTTCATGGGATATTTTAAAGCCTTGTCACTTCCAAATGTTGTCCCATCAGATGTTGTTTTTGGATATCCTGTAAAATCAGCATTCCAGTTTGCCATAATTGATGAAATTCCTAATACTCCATATACTCTCTTATCCATATTACTTATCTCCTTCACTCTTTTCATAAATTAAACTGCTGTGTAAAAACCCCGCTATTACCATATCTTTATCAATTTTGCTATATGGTTTATATAACTCAATCATTGCATATAAATTTCTAATTCTATTACTGTTAATTTCCATATCATAATTATAACTTTTATATAATGATCTCAATTTTTCTTTAACATATATATCTTTTTGTATACTTATAAATGTATTTATAAATGATTGCATTTTCTTTTTTGATTTACTTTTAGATAAAAAATAATATACCAACTGTCCAATTGAAAAATAATACTCCTCATCATTTTCAAATCTATCAGTTTTTTCTGCATTAATTTTTGTTCTTAATGTTGTTAAGTCTTTTAATATTTCTGGCATTTTCTTTCCTCCTTTAAAATACTCCTTTAGTGACCATCTCAAATTAAACTGGTGTCCAGCCTTTGTTATATCTCCATCATTTATAGAACCTTTTATTAAATTTAGTGAAACTTTATCAAGTATAGTTGCAATTCCATTATCTGAATTCTTGTCAATTCCATTATATATCCATTTAAAAATCGAATTTCTAGCTGTTAACAGACTATTTATCAAGATATTGTCTTGAGTTGAAATATTGCCAGGATCAGTAAAATAATTTTTTATGAGATATCTATTAAAAAATACTTCATCCAATATTTTTTGAACATCTTCTTTTTTCTTAAGATTATTGTAGTATTCTACATATTTTTGATTTAGCTTACTATCTAAATCTAATTCAAGAATATTTTTTATATCCAATTCCTTTTTTAGTATGCTTTTATATGATGTAATTGCATCATAATAGTGTATTTCAACTTCTTTTCCTTTTTTTAGTTTTAAAAATAGACCATTAAAATCATTCTCTGGGAGCTTTCCGTTCTCTTTTACATCAATTATTTTTTTATCTAAATCTATAAATACATTAGTTTTTCCGAGGGAAACTTCATTCATAAGATAATCAAAAAACTCCTTTTGTAGTTGTACTTCTTCAGCATCAATTAAATATGGTAATGTATTTTTTCTTGTTTTATTTTCTAAATAAGGCTTCTTAGAATTTAATGCCATATTGTTATTAGGCAATCCATATATCTCATTATCCAATTCTATATTATAGTTATTTTTATTGTATATATTGGGTATCAAATGCCTTTTTCCTTCATTAATATAATTTTGTAGTGTATAATCAAAAAATATTTTTAAATAGTTCTTACCACTCATTTCTATATTAAGATTAAAAATATTATTCTTTATCCATAATTTTATTTTTTCTAGCAATTCAATATTTACTTTACCTATTTCACCTTCAACTAACTTATATAGTGTTAATGATTTTTTATCATTTTTATATTTTTTTTCAAAATTTGATAAAATACTATAATAATTATCAATACACTCTTCTGTTAATTTTCCATTTTTCAAACTTTCTTGTTTTATTATGAATGACAAATAATTATTACTTTGAATTATCTTCTTTCTATCTATGGCTTTTTGTATATCAAGTATACTATTATAATCATAGTTACATATTTTATTGAAATTGATATTAGTTTTTCCAAGAAGCTTTTTATCTTTTTTATCATATTTTATATCAAAATAATCTTTAATCTCAAAAGAATCTCCTTTAGGAGAAACAATTACATATGTGCCTTCAGCAGGAACATATGCATCTATTATTTGTTGTCTGTTATTTTCCAAATCACTTTTAAATACTTCAAGACACTCTTTTAGCAATTAACTTCACCACCTTAAAGCCATCTGTAATTGCAGAAGCCATAGCCCCTTGCATTCATTTCTAATAAGCCTGTACCTAGACACATATATGCTAAATCCTGTGCAGTCTTATTTTCACTAATATTTAGTGAAACTTTATCTCCTAATAGCTTTATTCCTTTATATTCATTAGCTATAGGTTTTCTATTTTTAAATTCCAAACCTGTATATAATTCAAAATCTTCATCTAGTTTTTCATCACTTAAATTATTGTATTTTTTAATAAGATTTTCTTTTAATCTTTTTTCAAAATCCTCTAGTGAAATCACATTTTTCCAATATCCATTATCATTTTTTAATATTACTGGTGTTAATGAATAAATTTTTTCAATATGCTTTTTAGGTAGTATTCTTATTTCACTTGTTAATCCTTTAATAAAACTAGTGTAATTATTTACTAGATCATTATTAAAAAATTCTGCTATTCTTCTATCTATCGTCCTCAATGTTAAAGTATAAATCTTATCACTTTTATATATTTTGTCATCTTCTAATGGATAAAATCCTCCAAAACAATAAAACTTAAATTTATTCTCATTATGCATTTGTAACAATTGCTCATTTTTTGCTAAAGCCGAATCAATAAATTCACTTATTACAGCCTGAATATTGTCAATTACTACATTTTTGAGTATAAATACCTTCAATTTTATCTCATATACCTTCATTCTACACCTCCATTATTATAATTTTACCATTTAATACCATTATTGTAAATATCACTTCTACCGCCAGCAGTTTCCCTGTTGGATTTTACTATATATCCATCCATATGTGATAAAGCTCCTACAACAAAACCCTGATAAAAGTTTTCATAGACATATACTGCTTTGCGAGTGTCTGGCCTAGCAATATATGCCGTATTTCTGCAATGAAAAAATTCTTCATAAATATAATTTTATGATAAAATAAGGCTATGTTTTAAAACAATGTTTAAAATGGATATTTATTAGAGAAATAAATTATAATATAGATAGAATAAGTGTTTAGGAGGTTGCATTATGCCAAATGTGAAGTCTATATTAAATGATATTGAAAAGTTGCCATTACATCAGAAAGAGCAAATACTATCAACTTTAAAAGAAATTCTTGTCTTAGGTTCGCGAGTAAGTCAAGTAGAACAAGAAGTTAAAGAATTTAGATTTTCTAAGGGGAAAGTATACCCAATTTGCAGTTCTGAAAATATATCAAGAAATGGTAAATATAATGGTAAACAAAGATATATCTGCAAATCGTGCAAGAAAACTTTTACTGACTTTACTAATTCTGCAACCTATAAAAGTAAGAAAACATTGGATAAGTGGCTTAAATACGCTAAGTGTATGGTTAATGGCTACTCTATTAGAAAAAGTGCTGAAATTGTAGAAATTAACATAGCAACAAGTTTCTTTTGGAGACATAAAATTCTCGATTGCATAAACACATTTTTAGGTAAAGGATATGTTGATGATGTCGTTGAAGCAGATGAAGTATTCTTTGCTAAAAGTTTTAAGGGTACAAAGCCTTCTAACATGCCAAGAAACTCTCGTAAAAGAGGCAAACAAATAAAAAAAGGGGTATCTCAAAAGAACAAGTTTGTATTGCTACTGCTATTGATAGACAAGGTAATTTAATTATGGAATTAGCATGTAAAGGTAGAATTACAACTAATGAATTAGAAACATTATATGATGGTCATATAAGACATGATTCTATACTTTGTACTGATAATCATAAAAGTTATATGCAATTTGCAAATGATTTATCATTAGAACACAAACGTATAAAAAGAGGTAAACATAAAGAGGGATTATATCATATTCAACATATTAATGCTATTCATAGCAATTTAAAGAAATGGATGAATAGATTTAATGGTGTTGCAACTAAATATATCAGTAATTATATTAAGTGGTTCAAATGGCTTCAAATATTTGATACAGATAAAGAGAGTGTAAAGGCTAAGAACTTTATGGTTCAAAGTAATGTAACACATTCATATATCAAAGTAAAAGATTTAAAGAATAGGGAGCCGATGTATATATAATATACTCTATATTTTGTAAATTATGTTATAATGAGCATTATACAAAACTATAATCGAATGAACAATAGTAATCAAATATGCATTATAACATTGTGGGGAGGTGAATGAAATGAGAAGAATTCAAACTTATGAATTTAAATTAAGTGTATTAATATTTTTCATTATTTCTTTTATTATACCAGCCAATATATCAGAAAATGGAACTATAAAAGTATATAATTTTGGATTTCCATTTGACTATTGGTCAATATATCATAGAAATGAAGGAAGTTCTCTACTTTTTAACAATATATTTAACGGAAATGAAGGAATGTATATTAATATATTAGGTTTATTTTTAAATTTATTTATTATATATACTATATTGATATTATTAAAGAAAATATATATATATATTAAGAATCAATAAAATTGAATGGCAAATTATAAAATCGCATTATTATATATTGAGTATTATAGGTGGACAATCCTACCTATAATTTAATTGGCTATATTTCAACATTACATTAAAACATAGCCTAAAATAAAAAAGAATACAGTATTAAGTGTAATTATACTGCATTCCCATAATCAAAGT
>ERZ1036424.523-NODE-523-length-14047-cov-3.921455_pt1 | contig 14047 bp, 13 predicted proteins | sample MGYA00514221_ERZ1036424 | MGnify/ENA primary metagenome ERZ1036424 (study PRJEB33795, sample SAMN09464939) | human gut metagenome | host: Homo sapiens | place: USA: Stanford, California | collected 2016-11 | study: EMG produced TPA metagenomics assembly of the...
TAAGAGGATATGTTGCATGTAGAGTATTAAGCCAAAAAGGATTTAAATGCGCTAATATTGATGGCGGCATAAAGACATATCTAAGTGTTAAAAGAGCAGAAGAAAATATTAAAAATCAATATAAAAATATTAAAGAAATTGAAAATGAGGTAGCAATAATGAATATGGATAAAGAAGATCTTGGCAATATAGATGCGAAAATTAAATTAGATGCTTGCGGACTTCAATGCCCAGGACCAATTAAGAGAGTTTTCGAAGAAATTAAAAATATGGAAGATGGAGAGGTCTTAGAGGTAAGAGCAAGTGATCCAGGCTTTAAAAAAGATATAAAATCATGGTGTGAAAGCACAGGAAATACCTTATTAAAAGCAGATTTTAACAAGGAGAAGAAGGCCATTTTTGCTTATGTTAAAAAGGGATCAGATAATATCGAAATAGAAAATAAAGTAGTAGCTGTAGATAAAAATGGAGCAACATTAGTAGTATTTAGTGGCGATTTAGATAAAGCTATAGCTTCATTTATAATAGCTACAGGAGCAGCATCTATGGGGAAAAAAGTTACAATGTTCTTTACATTCTGGGGGCTTAATATATTAAAGAAACAAGAAAAGCCAAGTGTTAAGAAAGATGCTATGGAAAAGATGTTTGATATTATGTTACCAAAACATGCAGGAAAACTACCACTATCACAAATGAATATGATGGGAATGGGACCTGCAATGATAAAACAAATAATGAAAAAGCATAATGTCGATGATTTAGAAACATTAATAACAAATGCTATTAAAATGGGAGTTAATGTAGTTGCATGTACAATGAGTATGGAATTAATGGGAATAAAGAAAGAAGAATTCTTTGATGGTGTTGAATTAGGAGGAGTAGCATCTTATTTAGGAGCTGCTGAAGATTCAGGATTAAACTTATTTATTTAACTAGCACAACGGGTTATATTAAGTGATTTTTAAATAGAAAATAATATTAATTTGTGTATAAAGCTGAAAAATGAAGTCATTTATTTTTCAGCTTTTTTATTCTTAGGAAAATTATATAACACATATAAATATCTTAGTAGTATAATCTAATATATAGGCATGGATTAGTAGTTTAAGCAAATAAAACATTTTGCTGAGATATGATTTTACTATGGATAGAGTTGGAGGAACTAACTATGAAGAAGAGCTTTAATATAGAAGAATTTTTACAAAAATATCCTCATACAAAAGATGTAATTGAAAAAAATAATATAAATATAGAGAATTTAATAGACATATATGAAGATTATATAGAATATAAGAATTCATATGATAATCAAGCAGAGTTTATAGCAAATATATTGCGTTCAGAAAGTATGGTTCATTCAGTTAAATCAAGAATTAAGGAACCTGAACGATTAATAGAAAAAATTATCAGAAAAACTGAAGATAGAAAACTTAAGTATGGTGATGATTTTCAATTTACAGTAGATAACTATAAAAATGAGATAAATGATTTAATAGGAATAAGAGTTATACATATATTTAAAGATCAGTGGAGAGAAATTCACGAACTAATAACAAATACTTGGAATGTTATTGAGATAACTGCAAATGTTAGAGATGGAGATAATATTAAGGTTTTTGAAGATCTTGATATAGAAGTAAGGTCAAAGGCGTCTGGATATCGTTCTGTACATTATTTAGTAGAGTTTTATCCTACTAATCAAAAAGTAATTGCAGAAATACAGGTTAGAACAATTTTTGAGGAAGCATATGGAGAAATAGATCATAGGCTAAGATATTCACATTATGAAATTCCTGAAATTCTACAATCTAATCTTTTATTATTTAATAGGATTGTTGGAAGTGCTGATGAAATGGCATCATTAATAAATAATCTTAGTACAGATTGGTGTGAGAAAGAAATAAATTATAAAAAAACCATTCAAGAGCAAGAAGAAGAAATTAAGAGACTAAAAAGCAAAATGACATGGATAGATGTAAATAACTAAGCGTAGTATAAATTAAGGAGAATTATGAAGGATAGAGATTATATTAGGCAAGAAGCAGAAACATTGTATAATTACATATTGGATGATGAAGAAAAGTTTGATAATATGAAGCATGTTTATGCAAGAATATTTAATAGCATAGAAGGAATAGTTGAATGCCAAGTTGGAGGAATAGATAATTTAGAAATATCAGTAAAAGACATAAAGGATATTATAAAAGATGTTGTAGAAAGCTCTCCAAGAAAAACAGAAATAATAAAGAAGTTAAATTAATACTAAAATATTATATTTAAAATAGGAACGTATCTTAAGTGACGAAATGTTAATTTAAGATACGTTTTATTGTTGCACAAAATTAAAGCAGATTATATTCATATAAAGAAAAATAAATTTTATAAATATGTGTATATATTAGAAAAATTGGAACAATAAAATTGAGGTGAGTTTATGAAATCAGTATGGACTGAAGGATATGAATTTAGAAAAAGAGAATCTTTAGATAAAGATATGGAAATAGATGTTTTAGTTATAGGGGCAGGTATAGCTGGAATTTTAACAGCATATATGCTTAAGAAAAAAGGAGTAGATGTTGCTATTATTGAGGCCAAAGAGATTGCAAGTGGAAATACTAAAAACACTACAGCTAAAATAACTTCACAACATAATTTAATATATCATAAGTTAATAAAAGAATTTGGAGAAGAAAAAGCTAAAGAGTATGCATTAGCTAATGAGCTAGCAATAAAAAAATTTCAAGAAATAATTAAAGAGGAGAATATAGATTGTGATTTTGAAAAAGAAGATGCATATCTATATTCTTTAAATGATATTGATAAACTTCAAAAAGAATTTGAAGCAGCTAAGAAATTAGGAATTAAGGCAGAGTTAGTTAATAATGTAGAAATACCAATAGAGGTCAAAGGTGCTTTAAAATTCAGCAATCAAGCTCAATTTAATCCTATTAAGTTTTTGAAAGCTATTTCAAAAGATTTAACTATATATGAAAATACTAAAGCTTTAAAAATTAATGAAAAAGAAAATTTAGTTAGTACTAAAAAAGGAAATATTAAAGCCAATAGTATAATTGTAGCTACACATTTTCCAATTATAAATGTACCAGGCTATTATTTTATGAGAATGCATCAAGAAAGATCTTATGTTCTAGCTTTAGAGAATGCTAGTAATATAAAAGGTATGTATATTGATATAGACAAGAAAGGGTATTCATTTAGAAACTATAAAAATTTATTACTATTTGGTGGAGCTGCTCATAGAACTGGAGAGACTGAGGAAGGGGGCTCTTATGATAAACTTAGAAAAGCAGTAAAAAATATTTATCCTGATTCAAAAGAAAAATATTATTGGTCTGCCCAAGACTGTATGACTTTAGATGGAATACCTTATATAGGTCAGTATTCATTAGATACACCTAATCTTTATGTAGCAACAGGATTTAATAAATGGGGAATGACTAGCTCTATGATTTCAGCAATGATTTTAAGTGATATGATATTAGGAAATGAAAATAACTTTTCAGATATATTTTCACCTAACAGATTTGATATGTCATCTTCTATGAAAAACGCAGCAGATGATGTAATAACTACTGCTAAGAATTTCATTGCACAAAAAATACATATTCCATCTGAAACATTAGAAAATATTCAAAATGGTCATGGCGGAATAGTTGATTATAATGGGAAAAAAGCTGGCGTATATAAAGATGAAAATGGAAATGTATTTACTGTATCAACAAAATGCCCACATTTAGGTTGTGAACTAAAGTGGAATCCAGAAGAACTATCATGGGATTGTCCTTGCCATGGATCAAGATTTGATTATAGGGGGACATGGATAGAAAGCCCAGCTATTAAAAGACTAGATAATGAATAAATTTCATGGCAGTAAAAAGAATAAAAGTTTTTTTGAAGGCTGGTATTTTAAACATCAATGTGAAGCTGATACAATAGCATTTATTCCAGGTATAAATATAGATAGTTTAGGAAAAAAGTCAGCATTTATTCAAGTTATAACAAATGAAAATTCTTATAACATAAATTATGATTTTTCATCTTTTAGCCTTAGTAAAAATGAAATTAAAATAGGAACAAATATATTTTCAGATAAACGAATATGTGTTAACATAGAAACTAAAAATTTAAAGATTGAAGGAAATGTTACATATAATGAAATAACTCCAATAAAATATGACATTATGGGACCATTTAGCATAATACCATTTATGGAATGTAATCATGGTGTTATAAGTTTATATCATAAGCTAATTGGAAGTATAAATATAAATGGCATGAAAATATCTTTAGATAATGGAATAGGATATATTGAAAAAGATTGGGGAACTTCATTTCCAAAAAGTTATATTTGGCTACAATGTAATTCTTTTAATGGAAATAAAGATTCAATAATGGTATCAATTGCGAATGTACCGTTTTTAGGTAACGAATTTAAAGGGATTATATGCGTGGTTTATTATGAAGGAAAAGAATATAGAATGGCTACATATAATGGAGTCAAATTAATTAAATGTAGTGATAAAGTAATAATTTTAAAAAAGGGAAAATATAAGTTACATATTCAAATAGAAAAAGATAAAGAACGAAAATTATTAGCACCCAATAAAGGAAATATGTCAAGAATTATTAGAGAAAGCGCAGCTTGCAATGCTAGATTTAAATTTTGGATCAAAGATAAACTAATATTTGATTTATCGAGTAATGGCTGTGGCTTTGAATATGTTAATGAAATCTAATGTGATTTATAAGATCTATAGGAGTAAATAAAAACATCTTAAATAATTTAAGGTGTTTTTATTTATATATTGCAGGAATGTTTCTTTATAAAATATGACTATATTGTAGTATATTAAATAATATATATATACAAATTAGATAAGGCTTTATTAATTTCTTGAATAATTGAATTTGCAACATAAACTTTAATTTTTAATTTAGTTTACAAAAATAAAATTATTGTGCATATTACTAAATTTTTTGAATAATTATATTTCAGATAATAGTTTATTTATAAATAAAGTTAAATCAATATAAGGATATATTGAAATATAATAGTTCAAAGGAGATATTAAGAAATGCCAAATAAAAATAATAAGAATAACAGAAATAAGTCAACAGTAATGCCAATAGAAAAAAGAGTAAAACCTAAAAAGGAAACAATTTTAATTGAGGTTTCTAAAGATCAGGAAATTGGTAAATTTATAAATGGCTTTGAGGTAATAAAGCCTGTTAAAAGATATGGCAAATATTATGTACTAGCTAAAAATAAATAAAATATTTAATAAATAGATAATGATTTTATATACTTAAAATGTAAAAAATAAAGTATTAATATAAGGAGTTGTGCTATTAAAAATAATAAAGACAAAAATTATTAATACGTTTTTATTTTATTTATAACTAGTACAACTCATTTATTATAATATTTTAGATACATATGTGAGTTTAGCAAATACTAAGTAATGAACAGAAAGTAAATTAAGTGTATATAAAAGATTAAACTAATTGATTATAGTGTAACTAAAGCGTTTAATTTGATATTATTATCTATAAATAAAGTGGTTTTAAATAATAAAACATAATAATATTTAAAGTACATATTTTAATTTAAGTAAAGGAATTTATTAAATGTTTAATAGTGGTGAAATAATAAATATTTTTCAAAGATATCAGGAATGGGCACTTATTATTTCTATTATAATAAGTATAATAATTTCATTAATTGGTGTATTGCCATCTATTTTTATAACAGGAGCTAATATAATTTTTTTTGGACCAATAATAGGCTTTTTCATTTCTTTATTAGGCGAAACTATAGGGGGATACATAACATTTAAAGTGTATAGACTAGGAATAAAACATAATGTTGAATCTCTAAAAGGAAAATTTCTTTTGTTAGATAACTTAATGGTTAGTAATGGGAAAAAAACGGCTCTTTTATTATTAGAAGGAAGACTTTTACCATTTATTCCATCTGGATTTGTTACATTAGCTGCATCTATAAGTAATGTTAATTCTGGAACATTCATATTAACTACATTAATTGGTAAAATACCATCAATAGTATTAGAAGTATTAATAAGTTATGATTTCATAAATGTTAAGGAAAATTATATAAGGTTAGTTATTACTATAATCACAGTTATATTAATTGTATTTACATTAAAAAGAAAAACTAATTAAATGATATGGAATATTAATAAGAAGAATATCAGGTGATACAAAGATTATATTAGAAATGAGCTAAAAAATATAAAACTCATGAAATAAAATTTAATATAAAAAACATTGACGAAAATTGAATTGCATATTATCATATATAAATATAAAATACTTTTATATTTATAATGAAAGTAGAACAGAGATTTAAGGGGGAAGTATATTGGATTCAAATGATTTAAAAAAAGCTTGCGCTAAAGAGGCTATGAAATATATTAAAAATAATACAATTATAGGTCTTGGTGGAGGAAGTACAATTGGATATTTAATTGATTATATAAAAGAGGATAAAAATTTAAATGTCAAAGTAGTAACGCCTTCAACTAAAACAAGAATGTTATGTATAAATAAAGGATTAGAAGTTCTTTACACTTCTCATGTAGATGAAGTATCTGTTGCATTTGATGGCTGTGATGAAGTAGATGAAAATTTAAATGCTTTAAAAAGTGGTGGAGGAATTCATACAAAAGAAAAATTAATTGCAAGTATGTCAAAAGAATATATTTTACTTGTAGATGAAAGTAAATTTGTAAATAAATTAACTTTTAAGCATCCAGTAGTTCTTGAAATATTAGAAGATTCACTTAAATATGTTGAAAAGGAAGTAATTAAACTAGGAGGCGTTCCAACAATAAGAACTAGCAGTGCAAAAGATGGATTTACTATAACTGAAAATGGGAATTTATTAATGAATGTACAGTTTGAAAATGTTGAAAATATCGATGAACTAGAAAATAAGTTGAAAAACATATGTGGAGTTATTGATACATCTTTATTTACAAAGGTAATTACTAAAGCAATAGTTACAAGTGAAAATGGAAATAAGGTTATATGTAAAAAATAATAAAATAATACAATGCAAAATATTAATAAATATTTATTTATGAGGTGATAATATGAGTAAAGTAAATTGGGCAATATTAGGACCAGGGACAATAGCGAAGGACTTTGCTAAAGCTATAGAAAAAGTTAATGGAACCATATATGCTGTAGGATCAAGAAATTTAGAAAAAGCAAAAATTTTTGCTGAAAACCATGCAGTTGAAAAGGTATATGGTGATTATGATGAAATGCTAGCTGATAAAGATATTGATGTAGTTTATATATCAACACCTCATTGTAATCATTACGAATACATAATGAAAAGCTTAAAAAATAATAAACATGTAATTTGTGAAAAAGCAATTACTGTAAATGGAGATCAACTAAATGAGATTGCAAGTTTAGCAAAAGAAAAAAATTTAGTAGTTACAGAAGCTATGACAATTTATCATATGCCACTATATAAAAAATTACGTGAACTTATAGACGATGGAAAACTTGGCAAGATAAAAATGATACAAGTTTCTTTTGGAAGTCTAAAAGAATATGATATAAATAACAGATTTTTTAGTCCTGATTTAGCAGGAGGAGCTTTACTTGATATTGGTACTTACGCTTTATCATTCACTAGATTTTTCTTATCAAGTCAGCCAGATGAAATATTAACTACAGTTAAAAGATTTGAAACTGGTGTAGATGAACAATCCGGAATAATTCTTAAAAATAGTAATGATGAAATGGCAGTAATATCTTTAACAATGAGGGCAAAACAGCCTAAAAAAGGTGTGGTAGCTGGTGAACTGTGCTACATAACAGTTGAAGATTTTCCAAGAGCTGATAAAGCAACAATAACTTATCCAGATGGAAGAGTAGAAGTTATTGAGGCTGGAGAAAACTCAAATGCATTAATATATGAAGTAGAAGATATGAATAACTATATTGAAAATAATAAAAATAATGAAACCTTAAATCTATCTATTGATGTAATGAATATCATGGATGAAGTAAGGAAACAATGGGGACTAAAGTACTCATTTGAATAAAAAATTAGAATGTATACTAACTTAAGTATACATTCTAATTTTTTATAATTAATATTATATATTTTATAGTTGCAATAATTAAATATTGGATTGACAAAAAAATACAAATACATATAATACTAATTAAAGTTTAAAATATATTTAATTTTATATTTATAAAACTTATAATAATTTTTAAAACATAAACTAATATTATAATGAATAAACGAAGGAAGTGTTAATATATGAAAAATATAGTTTTTGCAGGAGGATGCTTTTGGGGTGTGGAGGAGTTTTTCTCTAGAATAAATGGTGTAATAAAAACAGAGGTTGGATATGCAAATGGAAGAACAGAAAATCCAACTTATGAAGAAGTGTGTCATAAGAATACATACTTTGCAGAAGCATGCTATGTTACTTATGATGAAAGTATTATTTCTCTAGATAAATTATTAAATGAATTCTGGAGCATAATCGATCCAACAACTTTAAATAGACAAGGAAATGATATAGGAAGTCAATACAGAACTGGAATTTATTATATTGATGAAGATGATTTAGATATAATAGATCTAAGTAAGAAAAAGGTACAAAGTCAATGCGAAAAAATAGTTGTAACAGAAATTAAACCTCTTGAAAATTATTACAAAGCTGAAGAGTATCATCAAAAATATTTAAAGAAAAATCCAGGAGGATATTGTCATATACATTTTGATTAATAATAATTGTTGACTAAAAAATCTAATAAGTGATACTATTAGATTGATTAAGAGAATGGGAGGGATTATATTGAAAAATATAAATATTGCAAATGGCGAAATTAAAGCAACAGAAATTGGTCTTGGATGTATGAGAATTGCAGAACTTGAAACTAATGCTGCAGAAAAATTAATAAAAACAGCACTTGATGAAGGAATTAACTTTTTTGATCATGCTGATATATATGGAAGAGGAAAATCAGAAGAAGTTTTTGCAGAAGCTATTAATATGAATCCATCAATAAGAGAAAAGATACTTATACAAACTAAATGTGGTATAGTTCCAGGTATAATGTATGATTATTCAAAGGATCATATTATTAATTCTGTAAATGCAAGTTTAAAAAGATTGAAAACAGATTATGTAGATACATTATTATTGCATCGTCCAGATACACTTATGGAACCAGAAGAAGTTGCAGAAGCATTTTCAGAATTATATGCAAGTGGAAAAGTTAAGCACTTTGGAGTAAGCAATCATAATCCTATGCAAATAGAACTACTAAACAAATATTTAAATAATAAAATAGTTATTAATCAACTTCAATTTAGTATTATGCATACTGGAATGATTGATTCAGGTTTAAATGTAAATATGAAGATTGATCCTTCTATAGACAGGGATGGAAGCATTTTAGAATATTGTCGTCTTAAAGATATTACAATACAGGCGTGGTCCCCTTATCAATATGGATTTTTTGAAGGGGTATTCTTAGATAATGATAAATTCCCAGTTCTTAACAACAAAATTAATGAACTAGCTGAGAAAAAGGGTGTAAGTAATACTGCAATAGCAACAGCTTGGATTTTAAGACATCCAGCAAAAATTCAAACAATAGTAGGAACAACAAATTCTAATAGACTTAAAGATATTTGTAAAGCATCTAATATAGAAATAACAAGACAGGAATGGTATGAGATATATTTAGCAGCAGGAAATGAATTACCTTAATAATATGTATATTTAATTAAAGAGATAATAAATGTGATAAATATTCTATTTTATAGAAATATTTATCACATTTTTAATTTAAAGCATAAAATAATAAGTATATATAATAATATGAAGCAATATGATAATATACTTTATAAGTTATAGTACAACCTTTATTTTGGATAAATACATGATTTTAGAATTTTTATGAAAAATTTTTTAAAATAATTTTAAAAAATGAAAAATCTTAAACATAGTAGATAGGTAATGTTAAACGATTAAAATATAAATTAATATTAATGGTTACTAAAAAGTACCTAGTTGATAATTAATATCGTAATTGGTATTATTAATTCAAGCAAAGAAAAACAATTCCTATAAATTGAAATTAAATACATTATAGGAAAAAGGAGTGAATTGAATATGATTAAGATTTATTCAACATCATGGTGTCCAACCTGTGTTAAAACTAAAAGATTCTTTGAATCAAAAGGTTGGGAATATAAAGAAATAAATGTAGCAGATAGAAAAGAAGAAAGAGAAGAAGTCTTTAAAGTATCAGGACAAAGAACTGTTCCTGTAATAGACATAAATGGAAAAATAATAGTTGGATTTGATAAAAATGCTTTTGAATTAGCAGTAAATAAGTAAAACGTATAGAAAAATTTAAAGGGCTATTATAAAAAAGCAACAAGATGAAGGGAGAGATAAAATGTTTAAGTGTATTAAAGATGAAAATGGGGCATTTAAAAATTTACTTAATGGAGAATGGGTGAATAGTGAAAGTGGAAAATTTATAGAAATAAAATCTCCAATTGATAATTCAATCCTAGGAAGAGTTCCAGCAATGACAAAGGAAGAGGTAGATACTGCAATAGATGGTGCTAAGCAAGCACAATTAAAGTGGAAAAATGTTCCTCTAAGTGAAAGGGCTGATATATTATATAAAGCAGCAGATATATTAGTTGAAAATGTAGATGAATTAGCAAGTATGATGATAAAAGAAATTGCTAAAGATAGAAAGAGTGCTGAATCAGAAATTACTAGAACAGCAGATTATATTAGATTCACAGCTGATACAGCAAAAAATTTAGAAGGTGAAAGTATTCCAGGAGATAGCTTCCCAGGATTTAAAAGAAATAAAATATCTGTTGTAAGCAGAGAGCCATTAGGAGTTGTCTTAGCTATATCACCATTTAATTATCCAGTAAATTTATCAGCATCTAAAATAGCACCAGCAATAGTTGCAGGAAATACAGTTGTATTAAAACCAGCAACTCAAGGTAGTTTATGTGGATTATACTTAGCAAAGGTATTCGAAAAAGCAGGGGTTCCAGCTGGAGTATTAAATACAGTTACAGGAAGAGGTAGTGAAATAGGAGACTATATCGTTACTCATCCAGAAATAAACTTCATAAACTTCACAGGAAGTACTGATGTTGGAGTGGGAATTTCTAAGATTACAAGTATGGTTCCATTACTTATGGAATTAGGTGGTAAAGATGCAGCTATAGTTTTAAAAGATGCAGATTTAGAACTTGCAGCAAGTAACATAGTTTCAGGTGGATATTCATATTCAGGACAAAGATGTACAGCTGTTAAGAGAATATTAGTAGTTGATGAAGTAGCTGATAAATTAGTTGAAAAATTAAAAGAAAAGATAGGAAAGCTTAAAGTTGGTAATCCGTTAGAAGAAGATGTTGACATAGTACCACTTATTAGCACTAAAGCAGCAGATTATGTTTGTGAATTAATGGATGATGCTAATAACAAAGGAGCTAAATTAGTAGTTGGAGGACAAAGAGAAGGTAATATTATTTACCCAACTTTGTATGATAATGTAACTACTGATATGAGATTAGCATGGGAAGAGCCATTTGGACCAGTTTTACCAATAATAAGAATTAAAGATAAAGATCAAGCTATTGAAATAGCTAATAAATCAGAATATGGATTACAAAGTGCAGTATTTACTGAAAATATAAATGATGCATTTTATGTTGCAGATAGATTAGAAGTAGGAGCTGTTCAAGTTAACCATAAAACTGAGAGAGGTCCAGACCATTTCCCATTCTTAGGAGTTAAAGCTTCAGGAATAGGGACTCAAGGAATAAGATACTCAATCGAATCAATGTCTAGACCTAAAGCAACAGTAATTAACTTAGTAAGAAAATAAAATAATAAACTCTTTTTAAACAAAATTTTCTTGAATTATAAAAATAGCTATTGGCGATTGTTAATTGTCAATAGCTATTTATTTGTTAAAATAAAATTAATATATATATACTTGAATAATTAAACATATGATGTAATAATTAAAAGGATATGTTTTTAGGACATCTATTATATTTCTAGTTATTGTTTTGTTAAATAGGAGTAAATAGAGTTTTTAAAAAGAATATTTAATGTAAAATATAATATATTAAAAAGGAAGATAATATGAAGAGTAATAAAAAGAAAATTCTAATTAAGAGATTTATTATAACTCTAATACTATTTATGAGTAATTTTTTAGGGGCAACTGTATTTGCTGATGATAATATGAAATTAAATGAGTTTTATATCTCAGAGAATAATTATGAAAGTGATATGAAAAATAAGGTTGAGCCTTATATTAAATCACTAGAAGAAAGTGGAACTATAAAAGGGCAAGAGGATAAAGAATTATATTATAAAAAATTTATATTAAAAGATTCAAAGGGTAGTGTTGTTATAAGTCACGGATTTACCGAGTATATTGAAAGATATAATGAGATGATTTATTATTTCCTTAATGAAGGATATAATGTGTTCATTATGGAACATAGGGGACATGGAAGATCTGGAACATTGGGAAAAGAAGATGTAACCCAAATAGATGTAGAAAATTTTAATTATTATATATTGGATTTTAAGAAATTTATAGATGAAATTGTATTACCAGCAAACAATAATAAGAAGTTATTCTTATTTGCTCATTCTATGGGTGGAGGAATAGGTGCAAAATTTATTGAAAATTATCCAGAATATTTTGATTCAGCAATTTTATCGTCACCAATGCTTGAGATACATACAGGAGAATATCAAAGTGGAATTGCAAAAATCATTGCGAATATTGCATATAATTTTGGATTTGGAGATAAATATGTATTTGGAGAGGAAAAGTTTAATTCAGCTTACGGATTAGATGGATCTGGGACAAGCTCTAAAAATCGATATGATTATAACTATAATATATTAATGGGTAATGAACAACTTCAAAGAGGTGGAGCTTCATTTAGATGGCTATATAATTCATTTAAGGCAACAAATAAAATTATAGATAAAGAAAATGCATCAAAAGTAAAAATACCAGTTCTATTGTTTCAATCAGAAAATGACACTTATGTAAAACCAAAAGGACAAAATCAATTTGCTAAATATGCACAAAATTGTGAACTTATATCTGTCGCTGGAGCAAAGCATGAAATATATAGAGAAAAAGATGAAATTCAAAAACCATATTTAGAAAAAGTTATTGATTTTTATAATAAAAACATATAAATTACATTAATTGTACTAGTAAAAGTGGAAAATTATAAATGAGATAAATAATTATTTATCATAACTAACAAAATCAATCATAGGATAAAATTTGTTTTTGATTATTATCTTTATATAATTATCAAAAATATTTTAAGGGAGTTAAATAAAAAATGAATAAAAAAGACAATAAGAATTTGCAAGAAGCTTTTAAGAAGAATATGAAAAAGCATAAGGGAAACAAAAAGGCACAGATTTTAACAATAATAGTATTTGCAATTATTGCATTAGGTGGAGCAATATTTGGAAATGATATTGTATCAAAAGAACCTAAAGTAGAAAATTTAAATGGAAATTTAGAAATTTCATATTTAAATGTTGGACAAGGAGATTCTGCCTACATTAAAGTTAATGATTTTGATATATTAATAGATGCAGGTCCTAGAAGTGATGCAGATGCATTGCTGCAGCAATTAGAAGAAAAGAGTATTGATGATTTTGAAATGATAATAGCAACCCACCCGCATGAAGATCATATAGGTGGAATGGCTAAAGTATTTGAAAAATATGATGTAGAAAGTTTTTATATGCCTAAAGTTACTCATACTACTAAAACATTTGAAAACATGGTTAATGCAATTAATAAAGAAGGAATTAAGATAAAGCAAATTAAAGAAGGAATGAGTTTTGATTTAGGTGAAGGGGCAAAAATTGATGTTTATTCACCAATATATGAGTCATATGAAGAATTTAATTACTATTCACCTATA
>ERZ1036424.524-NODE-524-length-14028-cov-3.370214_pt1 | contig 14028 bp, 14 predicted proteins | sample MGYA00514221_ERZ1036424 | MGnify/ENA primary metagenome ERZ1036424 (study PRJEB33795, sample SAMN09464939) | human gut metagenome | host: Homo sapiens | place: USA: Stanford, California | collected 2016-11 | study: EMG produced TPA metagenomics assembly of the...
AGTAATATTGAAGCAGTATTTGAACTTGAAAAGGCTTTTAAAGAGTTAAATATAAAAGTAGATGTTGTTCCAATACATTTTGATACTCATAAGTTACATTTAGATTGTGTATTTAATACGCTGGATGTAGATTCAGGCATTATCTCACCATATGTATATGATAGGGATATAATTGAGAAATATATAATAAATTTATATGACATATCAAAAGAAGATACAGATAATTTAGGAACCAATATTGTATATTTAGGTAACAGAATTGTGTTTAGCAGTAATAAAAATGTTGTAAATATACTTAATTCTCATGCATATAAGGCTAAATATATAGAGTATAGTGAAATAATGAAAGCAGGAGGAGGACTTGCTTGTTCTACCTTATCACTTTTAAGAGAAAATTAATAATATTTAAATAATTCTTAGTAATTTAAAGTAAATAACAATTAATATTAGTTAATATTCATTGTAAACGCTAAAATACAAAAGTATATATTTTACAGAATTTAATCTAAGTATTACTATAGATATATAAGGAAAATTTAGTTAATATACTGAATTTTATTATGAAAATTTAAATATAAATAAGAGTAAAAAGATAAAAATTATAAATAAACGAGGTTAAAAATGGAATTCATTAAAAATATTTTAAATTTATACTTGGAGAAAAGTGATTTTTTCTTACAATTAATATTACAACATTTTTTACTTTCTATAATTTCAATAACTATTTCAGCTATATTAGGAATAGCCTTAGGAATAATTATAGAAGAAAAAAAGAAATTATCATTTTTAGTAATTGGAATTACTAATTTCATATATACAATACCATCAATTGCTATTTTAGGATTTTTAGTTTCACTTTCTGGTGTTGGAAATATTACTGCTATTATAACATTGTCAATATATGGATTGCTTCCAATGGTTAGCAATACTTATACAGGCTTAAAAAATGTAGATGAAAAGATTATAGAAGCAGGTAAAGGTATGGGAAGTACAAAATTTCAATTACTATATAAAATAAAATTTCCGCTTGCACTTCCAGTAATTTTTTCTGGATTTAGAAATATGGTAGTTATGACTATAGCACTTTGTGGTATAGCTTCATTTATAGGGGCTGGTGGACTTGGTGTTGCCATATGGAGAGGAATAACAACAAATAATTCTGCAATGACCTGTGCTGGAAGTTTACTCATTGCAATTATTGCATTGATCGTAGATGGAGTTTTGAGTAAAACTGAAAAATATATAAATAATAAAGTTACAGGAAATAATTTAAATTATAGAAAAAATAAAAATTCAAAATATAGATTACTAAAACAAGTATCAGCAGCTGTTATTGCAATTATTATAGTAGTAAGTTTAATTATTACTAAATATAGTGGAACAAAGTCAATTATAATTGCATCCAAGCCAACAACAGAAGAATATATATTATCAGAAATGCTTGGACAGTTAATTGAAGATAAGACAGGCATAAATGTAGAAATAAAAAAGGGTATTGGTGGTGGAACTGCAAATATTCAACCAGCCATGGAAAAAGGAGAACTAGATATGTATCCTGAGTATACAGGTACAGCATGGGAATATGTTCTTAAAAAAGATGAAATAGCTGATAAAGATGAACTATATAAAGAATTAAGGAATGAATATAAAGAAAAGTATAATTTCAATTGGACAGGCTTATATGGATATAACAGTACCTATGCTCTAGTCATAGATAGCGAAATAGCTAAAGAATACAATATAGAAACATATTCAGACTTAGCAAAAATAAGTGATAAACTCAAGTTTGGGGCAGAATATGATTTTTATGAACGTGAAGATGGATATGATGCACTTGCAAAAGAATATGGATTTAAATTTAAAAATAAACTTGATTTAGATATAGGGCTAAAATATCAAGCAATAGCATCAAAAAAAGTAGATGTTATAAATGCTTTTTCAACAGATGCTCAATTAAAAGATGGAAATTATAAAGTGCTTAAGGATGATAAAAACTTTTTCCCAAGTTATCTTGCAGGTACAGTGGTAAGACAAGAAGTTATAGATAAGCATCCAGAAATTGAAGGTGTAATTAGTCTTTTAGATAATAATATAACAGAAGAAGAAATAATAGATTTAAACTATCAAGTTGAAGTTGAGAAGAAAGATGATTATGAAGTTGCAAAAGAATTTTTAATTGAAAAAGGATTAATAAATGGGTAGTGATTATGATGAATGAAAAATCAATAATAAGTTTTAAAAATGTAAATAAATATTATGGAGAAAACAAAATATTATCAAATTTTAATTTAGATATAAACAAAGGTGAATTTATTACAGTTATAGGAAGTTCGGGAAGCGGAAAAACTACTATGTTGAAAATGATTAATGGACTAATTATACCAGATGAGGGTGATGTAATAGTAAATGGACAATCTGTAAAAAATACAGATATAATAAGACTTAGAAGAAATATAGGGTATGTAATTCAAGAAATAGGATTATTTCCACATATGACAGTAAGTAAAAATATATCTTATGTTTTAGAGTTAGAAAAGCATAATAAGACTAAATTATTAGAGACTGTAAATAACTTAATTAATGTTGTAGAATTGGATAAAGAAATGTTAGATAGGTATCCAAATGAACTAAGTGGATGGCAAAAACAGAGGGTTGGAATAGCAAGGGCATTAGCATCAAGACCTGAAATATTACTAATGGATGAACCTTTTGGAGCATTAGATGGAATAACTAGAAAATCACTTCAAGAAGAAATATTAAAAATACAAAAGAAGTTAAATGTAACAATAGTATTTATTACACATGATATTAAAGAAGCTTTCAAACTTGGAAGTAGAATTATTATAGTTGATAAAGGTGAAATAGTTCAAAGTGGAGACAAAAATGAGATAAAAAACAATCCTAAGACAGAGTTTGTAAAAAATTTAATAGAGTAAAAAGTGGCTGCTGCGCAAAGCTTAAATTATATAATATATAGTAATAAATAATTAAATCTGAAACTATATATTGAAGATTTAATCCTTAGTGTAGTAGCCACTTTATTTAATTCTAGAAAATAAATATAAAGAAAAGGTTTGGATTATTCAATATATTTTAAATAACATAAAATTTTAATATAAATAATAATAATGCACATTGATTATACTATACTTATACTTGCTATGAAAGGAGATAGTATATATGGAAAGAGAACACTATATTGTTAATGGATTAGGAAATGAAAACATTAAGACACAAGTAAAAAATGCACTTGAAAAGATTGACGGAGTAAACAAAGTTTGTGTTGATTTAGGAAGAGGAAGTGTAGAGATAATATATAATGAACCAGCCACTTCAGAAGAAATAAAAAGCTGCATAGAAAATACTGGACATTATATAGAATAAGAATATACAAGGAAGTAACACTATAATAATTAGTTTAAATTTATAAGAATTATAGTAAAAGAAATAAAATATATCTTTATATGATTAAAGGAGTTAGATATGAGTTATAAAAAATCATATCTAATTCCTTTAATTTTTAAATATGTACTAAGCTTCCCAGCCATTACATACATCTACCCATTTAATGCTATTTGAATATTCAAATATTTCATTGCATGTAAGTTTTATAGCAGAATTACTACTTCCACAAGCTGGATATAAAGTTTCAAAACGCTTCATAGATATATCAGTAAATACCTTAGCTTTTTCAGGATTATCAAATGGACAAACACCACCAACAGGATGCCCTGTATATTCTAACACTTCATCTGCAGATAGCATTTTAGCTTTAAGACCAAATTCTGCTTTAAATTTAGAGTTATTTATTTTGGTGTCTCCAGCTGTAACAAGTAAAATACAGCCATCCTCCTTACTTTTAAAAGAAATAGTTTTAGCTATTCTAGCTGGCTCAATAGATAGAGCTTCAGCAGCTAAATCAACTGTTGCACTTGAAACATCAAATTCAAGCACATCTTTATCTTTGTTATATTTTTTTAAATATTGTTTTACACTTTCAATTGACATATTTAAGCCTCCTTAAAAAAACTTATTGCTTAATTAAAAAGTATAGAACAGTTGTAATGTAATTTCAAATATTTTCAATAAATAAACAAGTTATAAGTAATTACTAATAGAAATTACTTATAACTTGTTTACTGTTCTTACAATTTTATATTAATGTAATTAGTTATTATAGTGAACATTTAAGTGCATCTACATGTCCTGCAACTTTAACTTTTCTATATGCTTTTACTATTATTCCTTTTTCATCAATTAAAAAAGTGCTTCTCTCAATTCCAATAGATTTTTTACCAAACATTGTTTTTTCTTTAAGTACACCATAAAGATTACATACAACTTCATTTTCATCTGAAAGTAATAAGAATGGTAAATCATATTTTTCAATGAATTTATCATGAGACTTTAGGGAGTCTCTGCTTACCCCTATAATTACTGTATCTTTTTCTTTAAATTCATCTATACTATTTTTAAAGTCTTGTGCTTCAGTTGAGCATCCAGGTGTGTTATCTTTAGGGTAGAAGTATAAAATAACTTTTTTGCCTAAGTAGTCACTTAATTTATGTTCTTTTTTATCAGATCCAACTAAAGTAAAATCTGGTGCCTTCATTCCTTCGTTTAATACTAAATCTTCCATAATCTAACCTCCAATATTCTTCTATAATAATAATTATCTATCAATATAAACTATTTGTAAAGAGAATATGTAATATTTTAAATTAATAATAAAGTTAGTTAATTTAATATCAATTGATAGAACATAATATTAGTATATTTTATGATAAATTATAAATAAAACTTAGAAATTAGTGATAAAAAAATATAAAATAAGTTATTATATTGACAAATTAATATCAAAGTGCTATTCTTGTGGTGTTATTAGTTGAGAATATAAAACTGATAAAATAGGACTATATTTACGTGTTGTGCTAGTTAGAAAATTAATTAAACAAAATAGGACAAATAATTGTGCAATAAACATTGAAAAATAGAAGTTAGTCTTTCTATTTTTGTTTTTGACTATTATTAACTAGCACAACGCGTTATATTTTATTGGTTTTATATTAATAATTTATTGGGGGATGTTAAAATGAACGGTTTACTAATGATAGGGATTTCCATACTAGTTTTAGGGGGCGCATACTTGACTTATGGTAGATGGCTTGCAAATACTTGGGGCATAGATCCAAATGCAAAGACACCTGCTTATACTAAAGAAGATGGAGTGGATTATATTCCAACACCAAAAGCAGTTGTATTCTCACATCAATTTTCTTCAATTGCAGGTGCAGGACCTGTAACAGGGCCAATAATAGCAGCAATGTTTGGATGGGTACCAGTACTTTTGTGGATACTTATTGGAGGAATTTTCTTTGGTGCAGTACATGATTTTGGAGCATTATATGCATCAGTTAAAAATGAAGGGAAATCAATTGGTTCTATTATTGAAAAGTATATAGGAAAGGCTGGAAGAAAATTCTTTTTCTTATTTGCATGGATATTTACATTATTAGTTATAGCAGCTTTTTCAGATATAGTGGCAAATACATTTAATGGTATAAACAAGGATGGAAGTCTAAATACACCTAATGCAGCAGCAGCTTCAATATCTATGTTATTTATCATTGTAGCTATGGTATTTGGAGTATTTATTCGCTATAAAAAACCAAATCAAGGATTACAATTTATTATAGGAATTATTTTATTAATATCTATGTTAGCAATAGGAATTGCCTGTCCTTTATATTTTGGTAAGAGTACATGGCTTATTGTTACATTTATATATTTATTTCTAGCGTCAATAACACCAATGTGGCTATTAATGCAGCCTAGAGATTATTTAAGTGCATTTCTATTGATTGCAATGATTATAGGAGCTGTTTTAGGAGTTGTAGTTGCAAACCCTCCTATGAATTTGCCTGCTTTTACAGGGTTTGAAGTAAATGGAAAATTATTATTTCCAACATTATTTGTAACAATAGCATGCGGTGCAGTATCAGGCTTCCACAGTTTAGTTTCTTCTGAAACATCATCAAAACAAGTAAAAAACGAAAAAGACATGCTTACTATAGGATTTGGTTCTATGCTTTTAGAATCTTTACTTGGTGTAGTAGCATTAGTGGTTGTTGGATATGCAGCTAAGGGCGGAGTAATGCCAGAAGGAACTCCATTCTCAATATTTGCAGGTAATGTTGCTGGATTTTTAGGGCTACTTGGAATTCCACAGCATGTGGCTACTTGTATAATGACAATGTGTGTATCTGCACTAGCATTAACATCTTTAGATTCTGTTGCACGTATTGGTCGTATGTCATTACAAGAATTATTTGCTGATGATTCCAAGGAAGAAAAAGATAAATCTACATTTATAAGATTAATGACAAATAAATATGTTGCAACAATACTTACATTAGTTGTAGGATTAATACTTTCTCTGGGAGGCTATAATAATGTTTGGCCATTATTTGGAGCAGCAAATCAATTACTTTCAGCTTTAGTTTTAATAGCACTTGCAGTATTTTTAAAGACAACAAATAGAAAAGGCTTTATGCTTTGGGCACCTATGGCTATTATGTTATGTGTTACATTTACTGCGCTAGTACAAGCGGTTTTAGCTATTGGAAAGAAATTATTTATTACAGGTAATTTTGTATTTTTAACTGATGGATTGCAACTAATATTTGCTTTATTATTAATTGGATTAGGATTTATGGTTGCTATATCATGTTTCAAAAAATTATTTGGTAATAATAATGAAGTAGATTCAAAAAATGCTACAGCATAATAAATAGAAATTATATTTAGAATGATATATTAAAAATTATAGAGAACTATTTTTACATCAGATATTTAGTATGATAGTAAAAATAGTTCTTTATTTGTAAAATATTGAATTAATATGAGTAAAGTGATATAATTACACGAAAATAATCTAATAAGCAATAAAATTTAAAATGAATGGGGAGTTAAAAGTGAATAGTTATAGTATGTTTATTCCAAGTTATAGTGTTGGGGGGGCTTGTTATAATAAGATTAGCAGTATATGCAGTTCTTATGGAAACAAAGTTGTAATAATAGGAGGAAAGACAGCACTATTAAAAACTGAAGAGTTATTAAAAAAAGAATTATTAAAGTCTGGTTTTAATATTTTAGATATTCAATGGTATGGTGGAGAATGTACAGAGAAAAATATTAATAGATTAATCAATACAAATAGTGTAAAAGAAGCTAATATGATTTTTGCTGTTGGTGGTGGAAAAGCAATTGATACATCCAAAATAGTTGGAGATAAGCTTAATAAGCCCGTTTTTTCAATTCCAACCATATCATCAACATGTTCAGCAGCTTCAGCATTAGCTGTAATATATAGTGATGAAGGTGTATTTAGTGAGGTATATGAATTAAAAGAGCCTCCTAAACATGTATTTATTTCAATAGATGTAATCGCAGAAGCACCTGATAAGTATTTATGGGCAGGTATTGGAGATACCCTAGCAAAGCATTATGAAAATGAATTTTCTTCTCGTAATTCTGAACTGAATCATAGTAATGAGTTAGGAAAAGCAATGAGTGTAATGTGCTGTGATCCACTTGTTAAATATGGAGAAAAAGCATTAAATGATTGCAAAAATAATATTTCTTCTGACGAACTTAAACAAGTAGTTTTAAATATTATTATCAGTACAGGCTTAGTTTCTAATTTAGTAGAACTTGATTTTAATAGTAGTCTAGCTCATGCTTTGTGTTATGGACTTACTATATTAAAGCAAATTGAAGAAAAACATTGCCACGGTGAAGTGGTTTCTTATGGAGTGCTAATTCTTTTATTAGTTGATAAACAAAAAGATGAATTTAAAAAATTATATGAATTTTATAGAAAAGTAAAATTACCTACAAGTTTAGAAGAGCTTAATGTCACATTAGAAGAGCTTAAAGTGGTTATTGACAAAACACTAGAGACTCCTGATTCAAAAAGAATTGCTTATGAAGTAAATAAGGATATGATACTTAAGGCTATTTTAGAATTGGAGGAAATATCAAAGAAGAATTAGACTGTACTATATTAACACGTTGTGCTAGTTAATAATAGTCAAAAACAAAAATAGAATAAATAATTGTTTTATAAAACTAGAAAAATATAGTGGAAACTCGACTCATATTCATTCGCTTAGTAAGTTCGAGAAGCAATTATTTATCCTATTTTGTTTTATTAATTTTTTAACTAGTACAAAGCATTTAATTAATTTTGCTCAGCAATAAGCTTGTCATTTTCAAAAATATGTTCAATTAACCAGTCATTTAATAGCTGTAATATGCTTACTATGTATGCATCTTGATCTTCATCAATTTTACTTAAATCAAAACTATTTAGTTTTTTTATAAATGCAGCATGTTCAGTTTTTTGAGTAAACATTCTCTTATAATGTATTTTTTCCATATAAGCTTCTTCTGCTTTAAAATGAAATGCAGTATAATCTTGTAACTCATGTATTAATGCCACTACTTTATCATATTTATCTAAAGTAAAGTCATTTTGTAAAAGATTATAGCCTCTATCAGCTATATCAAAAAGCATTTTATGTTGCTCATCAATAAAATCTATACCAGTTTTATATTCATCTTTCATTTCATACATTAGAAAGATCCTCCTTTTTATATATTTTTACATTAATGTATACTATAACATTATACACCTAAATATATAAAATTAAGAAGAGTAAATTATTTATTATTTAAATTAAAAATGGGCTGTTGCATTAAGAAAATTTCTACATTATATTAAAATCGTAATGTAATATAATGGAGGTATTTCAATAAGTACAACAGCTCGTTTTGGTTAATTAACACAATCTAGAAAGTCATGTTCATTATAATTATGACCTAATCATTTATTTATTATACTAATGATTCTTATTTAAAAAATTATAGAATAATTTATAAATAAGAATCATATTAATTAAATATGAGGAGGTGAAACTTTATGGTAGAATATGAAAATAAATTAATGGAAAATAAGAATATAATATTGAGGAATATAGAACAAGGAAAACAATCTGGAGTCAATAAGGTTTCAGCAGTTTTTGCAAGTGATAAAACAGATGAATTTAGACAAAATATGATTTCGGATTTAGCAACTTGGTTAATAAATAATGGATATAAGGTTTCTGTAAAGCAGGGAGAACTTCAGATTTTAACTATTGAATGGGACTAAAAACTAAAGCAGAAATTTCTATTTTAGAATAATATAGAGTATAATAATATAGATATTAAATGTATTAAACATTCTAATTTCTATTAGAATATTTTCATAGATATGAAACATGAAAGGATAGATTACTTATGAAGCAAAGTAAGATAACAAATATAAAACCTTTAGCAGAAACTAATTATTTAAGTTTATATGAAGCTGAATATGAAAACAAAATTGGCAATTTAAAAACATGGACAGTAGCTTCAAGAAAAGATAATGATACACTACAAAAACAATATTTTAATAATCAAGAAGATACACCAGATGGGGTAATAATTGTTGCATTTCACAAAGAATATAAAAAATTAGTAATAATAAAGCAGTTTAGAATTCCAATAAATGATTATGTATATGAATTGACAGCTGGACTAATTGATCCGGGAGAGGATCCGAAAATAACTTTATCTAGAGAACTTAAGGAAGAAACAGGACTTGATGTTGTAGATGTTATTAATAAAGGATCAGATAAAATTTATGTATCTCCAGGAATGACAGATGAATCTTTAAGGCTAGTATTTTGTACGTGTGAAGGAGAAATTAGTGACGAGTATCTAGAAGAAGATGAATGTATCGAAGCAATGCTTATTTCACAAGAAGAAGCAAAGGAACTTATAAAAAGTTCTGATAAATTTGATATTAAATGCTATTTAGTATTGCAAAGTTTTTTAATACTTGGAGAAAAAATGTTTACATAATAATAAATATGATTTTAATTATTAAAATTGAAAGTATGATGGTTAAAATTGCAAGAATAAGAAATGTATAAGCGATTTCTTAATTAATTGGAATTAAATTCTTAAAGTGATATAATATTGATTAATATTTAGATTAAGATTTACAAGTAATTTGTAATTCGTTATTGGGGGGCAAGAATCATGGATGAAGAGTTTGATTCTATAAGAAAAGCAAATGTAATGATAAGTTCATTATGTGTATTTACTAATATTAAAAAGGATAGAGTTATAAAAAAATATAATAGTCTTTTAGAATATTTAAGCAAGGATAAAATTTCGGTATCAGAAGCTATATGTGAGTATAATGATTTTGCATATGAGTTACTAAATAAAGCAGAAGGTACATCGCTTAAACAATATGTGATTGATAAAATATTTTTAGACGATAATCCATTCACAAAATTAATTGATAATAAAGAAGTGAATAATAAAAATATAGTAAATCAAGTAGACTACGAGTTAATGGCACTTCAATATGTCTGCAGTTTAGGCTCAGATACTATTAAAAGTGTAATTATGTCAAAATCAAAGGCTATGGGATTTGAAGAAGAAATAATCAGAAATCTTATTGATTGGGAAGAAAACCATTTTGAAGAACAATCAGAAAAAGCCATTGATAAATTAAAACTAAAAATTTTAAATTCTGAAGATTGGGGAACATGTTTAGATGACATAATTGAATTTTATAATAATTATGGCACAGGAGAATTTGGAGAATATAGAGCATTTGTATGGGAGAAAGAGGAAGGAAAAGCTTACCTAAGAGGAGTTAAAGCGCCTGATCCAGTAAAGTTAAGTGACCTTGTTGGATATGAGTATCAAAAAGAAACTATTGTTGAGAATACTATGCAGTTTTTAAATGGGCATCCTGCAAATAATATATTGCTATATGGTTCAAGAGGAACAGGAAAATCTTCGACAGTAAAAGCAATCATAAATGAATATTATAATCAAGGATTAAGACTTATTGAAGTTGATAAAGATAAACTTGTAGACTTTACCAAAATAATAAGACTTCTAAAAAATAAAAATCTGAAATTCATAATATTTGTAGATGATTTAGTTTTTGAAGAAGGCGAAGCAAGCTATTCTGCTTTAAAGACAATCTTAGAAGGTGGAGTAGAAAATAGATCAAGCAATATATTAATATATGCAACTACTAATAGAAAACATTTAGTGAAAGAAACATTTAGTGAAAGAGCTGGAGATGATGTGCATGCATCAGATTCCATAGAAGAAAAATTATCTTTATCTGATAGATTTGGAATTACAGTATCATTCTATTCACCAGATCAAAAAGAATACTTAAAGATAATTGATGGCATAGTAGAAGCGAGAGGCTTAGAGGTAGATACAGAATATCTTCATGCAGAAGCACTTAAATGGGTGAGATGGCATAATGCAAGATCTCCTAGAACTGCAAAACAATTTATTAATTGGCTAGAAGGGGATTTGAAAAAATAGAAAATATAGATTCTTTCATATAGTAAATTTACATAGAAATAAAAGTATAACTTTATGTTTATGAGCAATAATAAATATGAAAGGAGTTGATATAATTGTCTAAAAGCAAGAAAGAAAAGCTGATTCAACAAACTGGTAGTATGTCTCAGTCTAGAGTCAAAGAATTTGTAGAAAGACAAGATAATACAAATCATATAGTTTCTAGGGGAAAAGATATTACATATAATCAACTTTAAAATATTTACATAGTAAATTATTTTTAACTCTATGATGAATTTCAAGTATATTAAACTCTATTTCATTTTATGTATTATGTAGGGAAAAGGTAAAATTCAATTATCTTATTTTACAATTGAATTTTACCTTTTATATTATAAAAAATTTAATCTTATTAAATTTTTATTTAATTTTTAGAACTTTGTCTAGGTGCTGAAATACAGAATAGTCATAATCTTGATGTAAAGAAACTTCAAGAACATCATATAGTTTTTCAAGTTGTTTAATTATTTGATCTAAGGCAAAATCATTTTTAACAAGTAAAAACATTTTACTTGTACTACCATCACCGACTTCTCCACAAAGTATTCCTTCAAGGTTAAAAGCACGTCTTGCAAATAGACCAGTAATATGGCTCATAACACCAGAATGGTTTCTTACAAGCAATTCAATTAAATAAAAATTAGTGTTAATCATTGAACTTTTCACCACCTATCATCTCTATGTTTGCTTTTCCAGGAGCAACCATAGGAAATATATTTTCATTTTCTTTTATTTGAACATTAATTATGCAAGGCTCTTTAGATTTTATAAGTTCTTCAAGTCTTTCAAGGGGAGCGTTTTCTTCTTCTAAATTACATCCTTTAACTCCAAAGCCTTCTGCAATAATTTTAAAATTAGGGCTGGATATGAAATTTGATGCAATATAATGTTTTCCATAAAATAATTCCTGTTGTTGTCTCACCAAACCTAGATTATGGTTATTTAATATTATTATTTTTATATTTAAATTAAAGTCTGCAAGAGTTGCTAGTTCTTGAATATTCATTAAAATGGAACCATCGCCACTAAAGCAAAGTACAGTCGTATCTTTATTAGCTAAAGCAGCACCAATAGCAACAGGAAGACCGAATCCCATAGTACCGAGACCACCAGAGGTTAAAAATGATTTTGGATGCTTAAAAGGATATCTTTGAGCAACCCACATTTGATTTTGACCAACATCTGTAGTAACTATTGTATCCTCTGGAACTATTGAACCTATAAATGGAATTAAGTTAGTTGGATGTAGCTGATCATCATAAGATGGTAAAGGATATTTAGTTTTAAAACATTCTATACGTTCTATCCAACTATACCTAGAATTTTCTTCAATATATGGTGTTATGTCCTCTAAAAAATCTTTAATATTAGCTACCATAGATAAATTACTAGACTTAATTTTATTTATTTCTGCTGGGTCTATATCTATATGAAGAATAGATGCTTTTGGACAAAATTTTTCAATATTTCCTGTAGCCCTATCATCAAATCTTACTCCAAATGCTAATATTAAGTCAGCTTCATTAAGAAGATAATTTGTATAAGGGGCTCCATGCATTCCAAGCATTCCAAGACTTAACTTATCATCACTTGGAAATACTCCAAGGCCCATGAGACTTAAAGCAACTGGTATATTATTTTTTGATGCAAACTTGTATAAATCAGAAGAAGCATTTGCAGCAATAACTCCACCACCAGCATAAATAATAGGTTTTTTTGATTTGTTAATTAAGTCAGCCATACATTCAAGTGTTGAACTTTTTAAATGTTCTTTTTTCATAAGATCTTCATTGGTTTCAAATATACCAGTTTCTAGTATAGCACTTGCTATATCTTTATAAGTATGTTGTTCATCTTCTGTTAAAAAAGTATTTAATTCAATAGTTTCAGTCTGAATATTTTTAGGTACATCAACAAGCACAGGGCCAGGTCTTCCTTCTAAAGCTATTTTAAATGCTTCGGGAATTATTCTAAATAAATCATGAATATTTTTTACCAAAAAGTTATGCTTAGTTATTGGAATTGTTAAACCATAAGCATCAACTTCTTGAAATGCATCAGTTCCAATAGCTGATAAAGGTACTTGTCCAGTTATTGCAACAAGAGGAATAGAATCTAGTTTTGCATCAGCAATAGCAGTTAAAAGATTTGTTACACCAGGACCAGAAGTGGCAAAACATACACCAGGTTTTCCAGTAGTTCTAGAAAAACCTTGAGCGATAAATCCAGCTCCCTGTTCATGTCTAGCTAATATATGTTTAATATTACTTTTATATAATGCATCATAAATTGGTAAATTAAATCCACCAGGAATACCTGCAATATACTCAACACCTTCTTTTTCTAATAATTTAATGATTATTTCAGCTCCACTATATTTCAATTTAAATCACTCCTTTAATTTAGATTTATAAATAAAAAAACTCTTCATCCTATATTTATAGGACGAAGAGAAGCTCATCGCGGTACCACCTAAATTTGTATAATTAAATACACTCTCATTATAATACGGAAAAATCTATATTATTTCCTTTTTAA
>ERZ1036424.525-NODE-525-length-14006-cov-5.151530_pt1 | contig 14006 bp, 10 predicted proteins | sample MGYA00514221_ERZ1036424 | MGnify/ENA primary metagenome ERZ1036424 (study PRJEB33795, sample SAMN09464939) | human gut metagenome | host: Homo sapiens | place: USA: Stanford, California | collected 2016-11 | study: EMG produced TPA metagenomics assembly of the...
GCCGAGTGCTCCACCATTGAGCTATCGCGGAACGTCATTACTTAATCTATTATATCAGCTTTTTTTAATTATGCAACCTTTTTTATAAATAAATTAATCATATATTATAAAAAGCCTATATAAATAATAATATAGACTCTTCATAATATTTCTTAATTTTAATTATTTTTGTGGTCTCATTGTAGGGAATAGTATAACATCTCTTATAGATGCTGAATCAGTTAGGAACATTATAAGTCTATCTATTCCCATCCCCATTCCTCCTGTTGGTGGCATACCAGTTTCTAGTGCGCTCATAAATTGTTCATCTAGCAAGTATGCTTCATCATCACCAAGTTCTCTTTCCTTAGCTTGTTGTTCAAATCTTTCTCTTTGAACTATAGGATCATTTAATTCAGAGTAAGCATTACATAACTCTCTACCAAATACGAATCCTTCAAATCTTTCTGTAAACTCTGGATTTCCTCTCTTCTTCTTAGTAAGAGGTGAAATCTCAACTGGATAATCCATTACAAATGTAGGTTGAATCATATTAGCTTCACCAAATTCTTCATATAAAGCATTCAATACATCACCTTTAGTTACTGTATCTATAGGTTTAGCAAATTCCAAATGTTTGTCTTTAGCTATAGCTTGTGCTTCTTCATTTGATTTTATTTGGCTAAAATCTACGCCAGCATATTCTTTTACAACATCAGCCATAGTTACTCTTCTCCAAGGTGGCTTAAAGTCTATTTCTGTTCCTTGATAAGTTACTTTAGTTGTTCCATTTATTTTTTCGCAAATATATGCAACCATATTTTCTGTAATTTCCATCATACCATTATAATCTGTGTATGCTTCATATAATTCAATTGCAGTGAATTCTGGATTATGTCTAACATCCATACCTTCATTTCTGAAGTTTCTACCAATTTCATATACTTTTTCAAATCCAGCAACTATTAATCTCTTAAGATATAGCTCAGTTGCAATTCTTAAGTACATATCCATATCTAAAGTATTATGATGAGTTATAAATGGTCTTGCAGCCGCACCACCTGCAATTGGTGAAAGAATTGGTGTCTCTACTTCTAAGAATCCTCTATTGTCTAAGAATTCTCTCATAGCTGATATAATTTTACTTCTCTTTATAAATGTATCTTTAACTTCTTGATTAGTAATTATATCTACTTCTCTTTGTCTATATCTTAAATCTGGATCTTTTAATCCATGCCATTTTTCTGGTAATGGTTTTAAAGACTTACAAGTTAATGTGAATGTATTTACATTAACAGTAATTTCTCCTGTTTTAGTTTTAAATACTTCTCCAGTTGCAGCAACCCAATCACCTAAGTCATAAGTTTTATATTCCTTAAGATTTTCTTCTCCAACTTTATCTATCTTTAGAAATAATTGTATTTTACCATCTCTATCATGTAAATCTGAAAATACAACCTTTCCTTGACCTCTTTTAGACATTATTCTACCAGCAACTGTTACTTCTTTTCCTTCTAATTCCTCATAATCAGATTTCACTTCTTCTGATGTATGAGTTCTTTCTACTGCATAAACATCAAATGGATCTTTTCCAGCACTCTGTAATTCTGATAATTTATCTCTTCTTAAGCCTTCTTGTTCATTATACTGAGACTCTAACTCTTGTATATTAATTTCTTCGGTTGACATATTGTACCTCCATTTTTTAGTTATTTCTGCTTATTTCTAGTATTTCAAATTTATTTACTCCATCTGGAATGACTACTTCAACTATGTCACCTATTTTTTTACCAACTAAAGCTTTTCCAACGGGTGATTCGTTTGATATTTTAAAATTCATAGGATCTGCTTCTGCTGAACCTACTATTGAATACTCTACTTCTTCATCAAATTCATAGTCTTTAACCTTAACTTTTGAACCAACTGAAACAATATCATTTGGAATTTCTGACTCATCTACAACTGTAGCATTTTTTAACATGTTTTCCAATTGTAATATTCTTCCTTCTGTAAATGCTTGATCGTTTTTAGCTTCATCGTATTCGGAGTTTTCACTTAAATCTCCATATCCTAATGCCACTTTTATTTTTTCAGTTATTTCTTTTCTTTTTACTGTTTTTAAATATTCTAATTCATTTTCTAATTTTTTTACACCTTCATAAGTCATTACATATTGCTTTGATTCGCTCATATATTTTACTCCCCTTTAAAACCTTCTAAATTATTGATTTTCATGTACTTATATTAACATAACTAATATAAACCCTGCTATTGATTATATCGCAAACAGAGTAATTTAAAGCATTTTATATATTCAAAAGTGCCTAAAATAGACATTTTTCTTGAAATCATTTAACTAATTATAAATCAGCATATTTGATATGTCAACAAACCTTAAATTAAACTATAGTCTCTTTACCATCATGTAATATAGATTCTAACCTAATATCATTACTATCTAATATTTCAGAAATTGCTCTTTTTTTACTACCCTTAACTAATAATCCAATTAGTTGCGGTGACATAATATCAACATCTATATTCCACGGTACCCTATAAAGCACATTACTTATATATGTTCCTTCTGTTTTAGGTTTATAGAAATTGTTAATATACCATACATTTTTGCAAACATAATCTTTATCTTTAGATGTAATGATAAAATCTATGTTTTCCATATCTGTTTCATTATATACTAGTTCAATAGAAACTCCATAATTAGAAATTATAAATTTTCTTATATTTTCTGAATCTTTTATATTTCTTGTTAACATTATAATATTTCTACATTCTTTAGCTAGTTCTTCAAGTATACTTCTCAGTATGATTTTTTCATTCACATCAACTAAAATATTTGATGTTTTTACAGATTTATTATTATTCATTAAAATATATCTCAGGCTTTCAACTATACTATAAGAAATCATATCTAACTGAAATTCATTCATTAGTTTTAGGTCATAGATTCGATTTCCATCTAAACTAAAATAATCACATTTATTTGCTCTCTTAGCAAATGCTCTTCTTAGATTTAATTTATATGAATCCTTATTTAAATTCAAAGGAATATCAACCATTTTTATTATAGTATTTATTTCATTAATGTTTAAATTTGGATATTTTTTTATCTTAAATTTATCAATTGTTTTAGAAAAATAGCTGTATTTATAATAGGGATCTTCCTTTATTGTTGATATATTTAATATTGTTTTCATACAATACCTCATAAGAATTTATAATATTTACTAATAAAATATGTCCCAGGAAATTTATCTAGAAAAAATATTATTATAACCTATATCTATTCTTTAATATTAACATTAATTCCTAATCTATTTACAATTCATCTCTATATTGCTTTAAAATTTCAATAACTTTTTCACTATCATCTAAAATATTGATTTCATTTCTTATATCTGTACATCTTGGTAAGCCTTTTATATACCATGATGCATGCTTTCTCATTTCTCTTACTGCTTTATATTCTCCATCATATTTAATTGCTAATTCATAGTGTCTAAGGCACATTTGGAGCCTTTCTTTATCAGATACTTCTCCAGCAGGTTTTCCATTCAGCACATTTTGTATCTGTCTAAATATCCATGGATTTCCCCTACTGCCCCTTGCTATCATTATTCCATCACAATCAGTAATTTCTTTCATCTTTAGCGCATCTTCCGGCGAGAACACATCTCCATTTCCTATTATAGGAATTGAAACTGCTTTTTTAATCTGCCTTATTATATCCCAATCCGCTTTTCCTTCATACATCTGTTGCTTTGTTCTACCATGAATGGTAACTGCATCAACTCCAGCCTGTTCCATACCTTTCGCAAAATCCACAGCATTTATATTCTGTTCATCATATCCTTTTCTAAACTTAACTGTAACCGGCTTATCTGTTACTTTTTTCAAGGCTCTTACAATACTGTACGCTACTTCTGGTTCTTTCATAAGTGCAGATCCTTCGCCATTTTTAACAATCTTATTAGCTGGACATCCCATATTTATATCAATAATACAAATATCATCCCTATTATTTAAATGTTCTTCAACCATGCTTGCCATTATTTCAGGTTCACGCCCAAAAATTTGAGCAGCTACTGGCTTTTCTTCATCTGCTATCCTTAACAAAGTTTGTGTATTTTCACTTCCATAATATAATGCTTTTGCACTTACCATTTCAGTATAAACCATACCACATCCCATTTCTTTACATAAGCCTCTAAATGATATATCTGTAACACCTGCCATAGGTGCTAGAAATACATTATTATCAAAGGATATATTTCCTATCTTCATTAAATTTTACTCCTTATTTTTTTCATATAATATCTTTAAGCCCTCCAATGTAAGTTCAGAATCTACTTTATCTATAACATCTGTCTCTTTTGCAATTAAATTTGCTAGTCCTCCTGTTGCTACAACAAAAGGTTCTTCATTTTGTTTAGACTTTTTCATTTCTTCTTTCATTTTTTTAACTATATATTCAACTTGCCCTATATAACCAAATAAAATACCCGATTGCATACTTGTAACTGTATTTTTACAAATTACATTTTTTGGTACTTCTAATTCTACTCTAGGTAATTTAGCCGCTCTCTCAAATAAAGCATCAGACGCAATCCTTATTCCAGGACATATACATCCTCCTAAATAATCTCCATTAGCTCTAACTGCACAAAAAGTAGTTGCAGTTCCAAAATCTATTATTATAACTGATCTCTTATAAATTTCATATGCAGCCACAGCATTTACTATTCTATCTGCGCCAACTTCTCTTGGATTATCATACTTAATATTAATTCCTGTCTTTATTCCTGGCCCTACTATTATAGGCTCATGACAAAAACATTTTCTAAGCATATTTTCTAAAGAATGCATTATGTTAGGTACAACAGAAGAAACAATAACTCCTTTAATATCCTTTGGTTCAATATTACTTAAGCTAAATAATTGCATTACTTGTATACTATATTCATCTGAAGTTTTACTACTGTCACTTGAAACACGCCAACTAGCTATATATTTTTCTCCATCATGTACACCTAATACAATATTGGTATTACCTGCATCAACAAGTAAAATCATTGAAAGCACCACCCTTAATATAGTTAAATTAAAAGCAGCCAATGGCTGCCTTTATCTAGAAATTTACTTAAAAATAACAATATAATTTTAACAATTTTGATTCATTTGTCAAGAGTTAAACATTCAAATTAAAATAATCCTACAATTTCTCCATTATTAAGAACATCCATTTTATTTGCTGCTGGTACTTTAGGAAGACCTGGCATAGTCATTATATCTCCTGTTTGAACAACAATAAATCCTGCTCCATTAGACACTCTTACTTCTTTAACTGTTATATCAAATCCCTCTGGCCTACCTAAAAGACTAGGGTTATCTGATAGTGAATACTGAGTTTTTGCCATACATATAGGCAACTTGTCTAATCTAAATTTTTCCAACTCAGCAATTTGCTTCTTAGCTGCTGGCGTATAATTAACTGATTTAGCTCCATAAACTTCTTTAGCTATTGTTAAAACTTTATTTTCAATAGTATCTTTTTCATCATAAATTGGTGCAAAATTTGAATTATTATTTTCTAATATATCAAGAACTACTTTTCCAAGTTCAACTCCACCTTCTCCACCTTTTGCCCATACGTCTGATAAAGCAACTTTAACTCCTATTTTATCACAGAACTCTTCTATGAATTTAACTTCTTCATCACTATCTGAAACAAATTTATTAATAGCAACTACTGGAGTCACATTAAATTTCTTAATATTTTCTACTTGTTTTTCTAGGTTAGATATACCTTTGGCCAATGCCTCAACATTAGGAATATTTAATGCATCCTTAGCTACTCCCCCATGATGTTTTAACGCTCTTATTGTAGCTACGACAACAACACATTCAGGCTTTAAATTTCCATATCTACATTTTATATCAAAGAACTTTTCAGCACCTAAATCAGCGCCAAAGCCAGCTTCTGTTATTACAACTTCTCCCAATTTTAGTGCAAGTTTAGTTGCCATTATAGAATTACATCCATGAGCAATATTAGCAAATGGTCCCCCATGTATTAATGCAGGCGTATTTTCTAAAGTTTGAACTAAATTAGGCTTAATTGCATCTTTCATTAATAAAGCCATTGCCCCTTGAATTTCTAAATCTTTAGCATATACAGGATTACCATCTAGATTATACGCAATTAATATATTTCCCATTCTTTCTTTTAAATCTTCTAAATCATGTGAAAGACAAAGTATAGCCATGATTTCTGATGCAACTGTTATAGTGAATCCATCTTCTCTTACGAATCCATTAACTTTTCCACCCATTCCCACAACTATATGTCTTAAAGCTCTATCATTCATATCCATAACTCTTTTAAATACAATTCTTCTTGAATCAATTCTTAAAGGATTTCCTTGATGTATATGATTATCTATTGCCGCTGACAATAAATTATTAGCAGATGTAATTGCGTGCATGTCTCCTGTAAAATGAAGATTTATATCTTCCATAGGCACTACTTGAGCATATCCACCACCAGCTGCTCCTCCTTTGATTCCAAATACAGGTCCTAGGGATGGTTCTCTTAAGGCTATTACAGCTTTCTTTCCAAGTTGATTTAAAGCTTGACCTAAGCCAACTGTAACAGTTGATTTTCCTTCTCCTGCTGGTGTAGGATTAATTGCTGTCACAAGTACTAATTTACCATCTTTATTATTTTTAACTTTATCATTTACATCTAAAGATATTTTACATTTATATTTTCCATAATACTCTATATCGTCTTCGTTAAGTCCTAAACTTTCCGCAACATTTTTTATTGGTTTCATTTTTGCTTCTTGAGCAATTTGAATATCACTTTTCATCAAATTTTCCTCCTAAACATTAGTTAAAATTTAATAATCGCTTGTTGTATTCCCATTATATCATTTCACTTTAAGTATTAAAAGTTTTTTTCGAATATTCAATTGTTTTTTTTATAAAATATTCGTATTATTTTATATTAAAATTAAGACCTAGAGGTATTTTATATTTAACCTCTAGGTCTTTTCAACTTAACTATTTGCAAAAATTTCTTCAAATTCTTTGCCTTCAAGCTTTTCTTTTTCAATTAGTGCTTGAGCCACTGCATGTAGCTTATTTATATTCTCTTTTAACAGATTATTCGCCTTATCATAAGCTTCGTCTATAAATATTTTAATCTCTTTGTCTATTTTAGATCCAAGTTCTTCACTAAAGTTTCTGGACTTTCCCAAATCCCTTCCTAAAAATACTTCATCGTGACCTGAACCATATGATATAGTACCAATTTCATCACTCATTCCATATTCCATTACCATACTTCTAGCTATATTACTTGCTCTATCAATATCATTTTTAGCTCCAGTGCTTATATCTCCCATTATTAACTTTTCAGCTACCCTTCCGCCTAAAAGTCCTACCATTTCATCTTTAAGTTTAGCCTTAGATGTATATACAGTATCTTCTTTAGGTAAATGCATAGTATATCCACCAGCCATTCCTCTTGGGATTATGCTTATTTCATGCACAGGATCACAATGAGGAAGTAACTTCATAACAACTGCATGACCAGCTTCATGATAAGCTGTAAGTTTTTTATCATGATCTGTTATAACTTTACTCTTCTTTTCTGGACCAGCAATTACTCTAGTTATTGCTTCTTCCATCTCACTCATAGAAATTTGCTTCTTATCTCTTCTAACTGCAAGTAATGCAGCTTCATTCGCTAAATTTTCTAAGTCTGCGCCTGAAAAGCCTGGTGTTCTTTTAGCAAGTATGTTCAAACTTACACTTTCATCTAGAGGTTTTTTCTTTGTATGAACTTTAAGTATCTCTTCTCTTCCCTTAACATCAGGAGCACCAACCATTATTTGTCTATCAAATCTACCAGGTCTTAATAATGCGGGATCTAATATATCTGGTCTATTAGTAGCTGCTATCATTATTATACCTTCATTGGCACCAAACCCATCCATTTCAACAAGTAATTGATTCAATGTCTGTTCTCTTTCATCATGTCCACCGCCAAGTCCAGCACCTCTTTGTCTTCCGACAGCATCAATTTCGTCTATAAAAACTATACATGGTGAGTTCTTTTTCGCATCTTCAAACAAGCTTCTAACTCTTGATGCACCAACTCCAACAAACATTTCAACAAAATCAGAACCGGATATACTAAAGAATGGTACGCCAGCTTCTCCTGCTATTGCTTTTGCAAGCAATGTCTTACCAGTTCCCGGAGGTCCAACTAATAATACTCCTTTAGGTATTCTTGCTCCCATTTGCACGTATTTAGCAGGTGTCTTAAGAAAATCTACTATTTCTTCAAGCTCTGCCTTTTCTTCATCAGCTCCAGCTACATCAGCAAATGTAACTGTTTGTGTCTCTGGTGTTGACATCTTAGCTTTACTTTTCCCAAAATTCATGACACCTCTTCCACCGCCACCACTTTGGGATTGCTGTGTAAAAATAAATAAAAATACTAAAAAAACTACTACCAATAATACTGTTGGAATCAAAGTTGCAATCCATGTTGTATTATTAGATGGTGGACTAAATACTACTTTAACATCTGATCTTGGTTCATTCTGCATTAGTGAATTAATAAATTCACTTGGGGCAAAAGTTATAAAGCTTTTATTATCTCTTGTTACCCCTTCTATTTTCATTTCACTTTCTTTAATTGTAAGACTTTCTATTTCATTTGCATTCCATTTTTGTTCGAATGCACTATATGCAATATCATTTGAACCCTTTCCTGTTTGCCACATTGTAACTGCTGCTAAAACTAGCATAACTGAACATACGATCCATACAGCTGCACTTGAATATTTTTTCATTCAAGCCCCCCCCTCTCTCATCATACTTTAAATTTTACCATAGGGATATTTTTATTACAATAAATTGAAAATTTACTTTTCATAAACTTCTGGTTTTAATATTCCTATAAATGGTAAGTTTCTATAATTTTCTGCATAATCTATTCCATAGCCAACTATGAATGCATCTGGAACTTCAAAACCAGTATACTTAACTTCAACCTCTGCTTTTCTTCTAGCAGGCTTATTTAATAAGGCAACTATTTCAATACTATTTGCCCTTCTAGCCTTTAAATATTTAAGTAAATAGCTTAATGTAACTCCAGTATCTACTATATCTTCTACAATCAAAATATCCTTTCCCTCAATACTATGATCTAGATCTTTTAATATTCTTACTACACCAGATGTTTCAGTTGAGTTTCCGTAACTTGATACAGCCATAAAATCTATTTCACATTTTACTGAAATATTCTTTATTAGTTCTGATGCAAATATTACTGATCCCTTTAATATTCCAACAACAACTAGATCTTTTCCTTTGTAATCCTCACTTATTTTACCAGCAAGTTCTTTTACTCTCTTAGTTAAAACTTCTTCCGAAAATAATATCTCTTGTATATCGTCTTTCATAATTAATATTCCTTTCTTGTAACTACTACTTTTAATATGTTTTTGCTATTTTTTGTGATTTTATAAATATTAGATACTCTAACACCAATAATCCAGGCAATTTCCTTATCAAAGCACATAATCGGAATATTATCTCTATCATCTTTTGGTATTTTCATATCTATAAATATATCTTTTATCTTCTTACTTCCATTCATCCCCAAAGGAATAAACTTATCACCATCTTTTCTTTTCCTAATTAAAATTTCAGAATCTATTTTATCAAAATCAAAATATTTCACTAAATTATCGTGCTTTAAATCTATATTATTTCTATCATTCTTTAATAAAGAAAATTGAACAAGATATTCTTCAAATTCAATAACATTATTTAATACATTATTTTTATTTATTCTGACCTCATATTCATTTTTATATGCTTTTTTTTCTTCTTTCATCCTATTCTTTATGTATATGTCTCCATAAATATTTTCAGCATATATTTTATTAGGTAAATCAATTATCTTGCCAGACTCTTTCTTAGAAAGAGAAATGATATTATATATATGCTTCATTTCAAAGTCATAATTTGATTTTGAAAACTCGGTTATTAAAATTCTTATGACTCGCGTCACTATAGAATCTTCTTCTTTAAATATTTCTTTTTTTAGTATAAAATAATCTTTATACTTTTTACAGTACTTATTATAAGAATCTCTTGCAATTTTCTCAATAAAATTATTATCTTTTTGTAACAATGTAGACATTCTGTTTAGTGTCTCAACTATATCTTCATTAAAATTTTCTTTAATATATGGTAATATATCTAATCTAATCTTATTTCTGTTATATACTTTTTCAAAATTAGTCTTATCAATCCTTGGATTAATATTATTAGACTGTATATACTCTTCTACTTCACTTCTTTTCAAGCACAAAATTGGTCTTATTACTTCATTATCTCTAGAAACCTTAATACCTCCAAGTCCTTCAAGACCAGTTCCTCTCATTAATCTAAATAATATTGTTTCAGCTTGATCATTTGCGTTATGAGCTGTTGCTATTTTGTTAAATCCGTTATTTTTTAAAATTTCATCAAAAAAACCATATCTTACATTTCTACCTGCCATTTCTGATGAAAGTTTATTTTCTTTAGAATATTTATTAATATCTACTCTCTTAACAAAACACGGTATATCCATTTCTTTACACACATTTATTACATATTCCTCATCTTTAAAAGAATCTTCTCCTCTTAATAAATGATTTACATGAGCTGCTCCAATTGATATATTTAATTCATCTTTTAATTTGAACAGCATATTTAATAAGCACATCGAATCAGGCCCTCCAGAAAGAGCAACTAATATCTTATCACTTGGTTGAATCAAATTATTATCTTTAATATAAGACAGTACTTTTTTATACAATAATAAACACTTCCTAATTTCTTTATGAATCATATATAATTCTGTATATATATTTTACGTATATATTTTTTAAATGTAAACATCATTCATAAAAATTATAAGCTATATTAATGTATAAAGCTACTGCTAAAAGCAGTAGCTTTATACTATTTAGTAAATTGAGTAAATTTTAGAAACCACCACCGTCATATCATCTTTTAGAATTCCTTTACTTAAAACTTTTGCTTTTTCTAATATTTGAGAAGATAATTCTCTAGGATCTGTATTGCTATCTTTTAAATACTCTTTAAGCCAAATAAATTTACCTGTATTTAATTTATCAATATCAAGAATTCCATCACTTACATTAACTATAATATCTCCTGCTTTTAAATCTTCCTTTAACATTTCTACTTCAACTTCATCTATAAGACCAAAAGGTAAATTTTTTGAGTTTATTACTTTTATATCTCCTCCTCTTTTAATAAATGTTGGCGCTGCACCTATCTTAACAAACGTTGTATCTCCACTATATAAATCTATCTTACTTAGATCTAAAGTGGCATACTTTTCATCTTCAGCAAATTTCATTCCCATTATAGAATTCACTGTATTTATAGTCATATCTTCATCAAATCCTGCTTGCATGAATTTTTCTACTAACTCTACTGTACCTCTACTTTCTTCTCCTGCCTCTGGGCCTGATCCCATACCATCACTCAATATTGTCATATAACACCCATCTAAAGTCTTTCCAAAACTATAATTATCACCACTTTGCTTTTCTCCATTCTTAGCAGCAACTGCTCCATATGATACCATGTGATACTTTGGAGTTTCTTCTATTGTTACTATACATTCATCATTTATAGGATCAATTGTAAATCCATCATCTGCTAATCTAACATGTAATCTCATAATGTCATTCAATGCAGGTACAACAGTTTTATTACAATAATCAATATCTGCTCTTCTATCCATATTTATTCTCACTTTTATTCTTCCATTTGTATCCGTATAACAGAATATATCATTATAATGAATTGATTTTTTATTCAGTCCCCTCCTTATTGTTCTTTCTAAATCAATTGATACATTAACCTCCCTCTTAAAATCATCTAAAATATTATTCAGTGTATTTGATATATTATTCACATGATTTGCTAATACCATCCTCCCCCCTGCTAACCTTTCTTTCAACGTTTCATTCAATGTATAATTATTTATAATTCCTTCTGTACTTTTTAAAAGAGTAAAATGTTTAATACATTTTTTCTCTAAATCTTCTGGAATCATTAATTCTCCATCTTCACCACTTTTTATTAGAAGTTGAAAAGAGTTATATGTTTGATGAAAATCCTTTTCCCAGCATAAGGATCTTTTAGAACAATTAGTGCATGCTCTATCTGCTAATCCTTCTACAAGAGCACTACTTTTGCTCTTAATTAATAAATTTTCATTATCATTAATATTACCTAAGCACTTTGATACAGTAGTTAAGACACCTGTAAGTTCTTTTAACTTAAACGTAAACTCTTCCTTTATTCCATTCAAGTGCATCTGGCCTACTGATTCACATTTCTTATCTTGATTTATTTCAATCTCTACATACTTATATATTTTTTTGGGAATAATTAAAAACAGAAGAGATGATGTTAAAACTTCTGATATAAGACTTAATGTTAACGCATTCGAGTAAACCCCTAGTGCAAGATATATAATTATTCCTGCAAGGATAGAAAATATTTTTCCTGTATCTTTAAATATTCCAACTATTAATCCTCCTACCGCATAAAACCCAATGGAGTCCATCATATTATTTGAAGCTACTCCAATAATTATCCCCATACAAACTCCAATCATAGCTCCGTAGGTAGCTCCTCCTATATATGCAATTATTAAAACCATAGTAAGAGCAATTATACTTCTTATAGAATAGCTAGCCAGCCCTATATTTCCAATACCAGATACTAGTAAGCATAAAAGTATGACTATACTTACTATCTCTTCTGATGTAAAGAAATAATTAGTATTCACTTCTTCTAATGAATTGAGAGAATATTTTATAACATAATATATTGGTGCTATGGCTAATGTTTCGATAATTGATAGTGTTATATTTACCCCTAAATCATACCTATTTACAAAAAAACCATAAATAATAAAACTAGCAAAAACCAACCCAAAGCTCACAAAATCCTTTATCCTTTTCTTATTATTAGGAATAATAGTATAGTATACAGTTAATATACTAATCGATACCAAATATATAAATTGATCTGTCAACATATTATTAATAGTTAAATATCCTATCCCTGCCCCTATAGCTGCTGCTATATTCTTTTTTCTATTATTTTGAGTTATTATAGCCATTAAATATGCTATCCCAAATGGTGCTATACCTTTACTATCTGATTGATTTAATAATAAATTTACTCTTCCAAGCAATATCCCTATTATCAATATAGCACATAGCATCACTGCCATTGTCTTAGTTGAAAAAACTTTTTTAATCTTTGATTTACTATTTGCCTCTTCATATGTATTTATACCTAATCCATATTGCACGCTCTTTTACCTCTTTTCCAATTATTGTAAATAAATTATAACATTACAAATTTACGATAAATGTCATAAGCTGTTTTCAACGAATAAGTTTCGTAGGACAACTTAATCTAAATTTCTTTAATATATAATAAATTAATCAATTATTATATATTAAAGAAAATTTAGGCTTAGGCTTATGATCATCAATATTTTAGGTAATTTTATCAAGTAATATCTAGCATCTATATAGTTAATTAATTTGTCGTTAATATAAGTATATTAGAAATTTTTAGATAATATTTTTTTCATATTTATATATACATTAGAATACTTTATAGTTTATTATTAATTTTTCTAGATTAATAAAAATAATAAGTAACCTGTAATTTATGTGATTACAGATTACTTATTGTCATAAATTAATTGTTTTACTTATATTATTTAAATATCATTAAGTATACATCAAATAATATTAGAACTTAACATATAATAAAATTCTATATTGCAATACAAAAAAGACTTAAGTATATTACTTAAGTCTTTGGTGCCGAAGACCGGAATCGAACCGGTACGGTGTTTAACCACCGCAGGATTT
>ERZ1036424.530-NODE-530-length-13946-cov-3.026276_pt1 | contig 13946 bp, 10 predicted proteins | sample MGYA00514221_ERZ1036424 | MGnify/ENA primary metagenome ERZ1036424 (study PRJEB33795, sample SAMN09464939) | human gut metagenome | host: Homo sapiens | place: USA: Stanford, California | collected 2016-11 | study: EMG produced TPA metagenomics assembly of the...
AAGCGCGGCTGGAAGCCTTTATCAAACGGGTAAAAGCCCTGTTTGATACCCGCCATCAGCTGATGGTTGAACAATTGCAAAACGAGACCTGGGATGCGGCGGCTGATACTGTACGCAAGCTCCGTTTTCTCGATAAACTGCGCAGCAGTGCTGAAGAACTCGAAGAAAAACTGCTCGATTTTTAATTTTCGGAAGCAATTATGGCCCTATTACAAATTAGTGAGCCTGGTCTGAGCGCCGCGCCGCATCAGCGTCGATTGGCGGCAGGTATTGACCTTGGCACCACCAATTCTCTGGTTGCTACCGGGCGTAGCGGCCAGGCCGAAACTCTGCCCGACCATCAAGGCCGCTACCTGTTGCCGTCGGTCGTGAACTACCACGCCTCTGGGCTGACTGTCGGCTATGAAGCCCGGCTGAATGCCGCTCAGGATCCGGTGAACACCATCAGCTCGGTGAAGCGAATGATGGGGCGTTCCCTCGCCGATATTCAAACCCGCTATCCGCATCTGCCATACCAGTTGCAGGCCAGCGAAAATGGACTGCCGATGATTCAGACCGCCGGTGGCCTGCTGAACCCGGTGCGGGTCTCCGCCGACATCCTGAAAGCGCTGGCTGCCCGGGCGACCGAAGCGCTGGCGGGCGATCTCGACGGCGTGGTCATTACCGTTCCGGCCTATTTCGATGATGCTCAGCGTCAGGGAACCAAAGACGCGGCGCGTCTGGCGGGCTTGCACGTGCTGCGTTTGCTCAATGAGCCGACCGCGGCGGCTATCGCCTACGGCCTCGATTCCGGCCAGGAAGGGGTGATTGCGGTTTACGATCTCGGCGGCGGTACCTTTGATATCTCCATTCTGCGCTTAAGCCGCGGGGTGTTTGAAGTGCTGGCGACCGGCGGTGATTCCGCTCTCGGCGGCGATGATTTCGACCATCTGCTGGCCGACTATCTGCGCGAGCAGGCGGGTCTCAGCGACCGTAGCGATAACCGCCTGCAGCGTGAGCTGCTGGATGCCGCCATTGCGGCTAAAATCGCCTTGAGCGATGCCGACGTGGCGCATGTTGAGGTCGGCGGCTGGCAGGGCGATATCACCCGTAGCCAGTTTAACGATCTGATTGCCCCACTGGTAAAACGTACTCTGATGGCCTGCCGTCGCGCGCTGAAAGACGCCGGCGTTGAAGCGCAAGAAGTGCTGGAAGTGGTGATGGTTGGCGGCTCCACCCGCGTGCCGTTGGTGCGTGAGCGCGTTGGCGAATTCTTTGGCCGTACCCCGCTGACCTCTATCGACCCGGACAAAGTCGTCGCCATTGGCGCGGCGATTCAGGCGGATATTCTGGTCGGCAACAAACCGGACAGCGAACTGCTGCTGCTTGATGTTATCCCGCTATCGCTAGGGCTGGAAACCATGGGCGGCCTGGTAGAGAAAGTGATCCCGCGTAATACCACCATTCCGGTGGCCCGCGCGCAGGAATTTACCACTTTCAAAGATGGCCAAACGTCGATGTCTATTCACGTGATGCAGGGCGAGCGTGAGCTGGTGCAGGATTGCCGCTCGCTGGCGCGTTTTGCGCTGCGCGGTATCCCGGCGCTGCCGGCGGGCGGGGCGCATATTCGCGTGACCTTCCAGGTTGATGCCGACGGTCTGCTGAGCGTCACGGCGATGGAGAAATCGACCGGCGTGGAAGCCTCAATCCAGGTGAAACCGTCTTACGGCCTGACCGATGGCGAAATCGCCAACATGATTAAAGATTCGATGAGCTACGCCGAACAGGATATTCAGGCGCGTATGCTGGCTGAACAGAAAGTCGAAGCCGCTCGCGTACTGGAGAGCCTGGAAAGCGCGCTGGCCGCCGACGCCGCGCTGTTAAGCGCCGCAGAGCGTCAGGTTATCGATGCCGCCGCGGAGCAAGTTCGCGCCGCCGCGGCAGGCGAAGATGCCGACGCGATTAAAGAAGCCATTAAAAATATCGACACACAAACCCAGGAATTCGCCGCACGCCGCATGGACCAGTCGGTCCGCGCTGCGCTGAAAGGCCAATCCGTGGACGAGGTTTAAAATGCCAAAAATTGTTTTTCTGCCCCACCAGGACCTGTGCCCGGATGGCGTAGTTGTGGAAGCTGAGAGCGGTGAAACCATTCTGGATGCGGCGCTGCGTAGCGGTATCGAGATTGAACACGCCTGTGAGAAATCCTGTGCCTGCACCACCTGCCACTGCATCGTGCGTGAAGGTTTTGACTCGCTGGCGGAAAGTAGCGAAGATGAAGACGACATGCTGGATAAAGCCTGGGGGCTGGAACCTGACAGCCGTCTGAGCTGCCAGGCGCGCGTCACCGACGAAGATCTGGTCGTTGAGATCCCGCGTTACACCATCAACCACGCACGCGAGCACTAATATGGCACTGAAATGGACCGACAGTCGCGAAATCGGCGAAGCCTTGTATGACGCTTACCCGGATCTCGACCCGAAAACCGTTCGCTTCACCGATATGCATCAGTGGATTTGCTCCCTGGAAGAGTTCGATGACGACCCAAACGCATCCAATGAAAAAATTCTGGAGGCGATTCTGCTAGTCTGGTTAGACGAAGCAGAATAACTTTCGCCTCAAGCGGAATAATTTTAACGGGCTGCCATAGGGTGGCCCGTTTGCTAATAAGGATAAAGATAATGACCGAAGCCATGAAGATTACGCTTTCTACTCTGCCTGCCGATGCGCGCTGGGGAGAAAAAGCGACCTGGAGTATCAATAACGACGGTATCGCCTTACATCTCAACGGTAAAGACGACCTGGGTTTAATCCAGCGCGCGGCGCGCAAAATTGACGGCATGGGTATCAAGCACGTCGCCCTGAACGGCGAAGGCTGGAATACCGATCGCGCCTGGGCCTTTTGGGCCGGCTATAAAGGGCCGAAAGGTCAGCGCCAGGTCGAATGGCCAACCCTGGACGACGCGCAGCGCAGCGAGCTGGATAACCGCCTGACGATTATCGATTGGGTTCGCGATACCATCAACGCGCCGGCGGAAGAGCTGGGGCCGGAACAGCTGGCGCAGCGCGCCGTCGATCTGCTGTGCGGCGTGGCGGGCGAAAAGGTCAGCTATCGCATCACCAAAGGCGAAGATCTGCGCGAGCAGAACTATCTTGGCCTGCATACCGTTGGCCGCGGCTCCGAGCGCCCGCCGGTCCTGCTGGCGCTGGACTACAACCCGACCGGCGATAAAGACGCGCCGGTATACGCCTGTCTGGTCGGCAAAGGCATCACCTTCGACTCCGGCGGCTACAGCATCAAGCAAAGCGCCTTTATGGATTCGATGAAATCCGACATGGGCGGCGCGGCCACTGTGACGGGTGCGCTGGCTTTCGCCATTAACCGCGGTCTGAACAAACGTGTGAAGCTGTTCCTGTGCTGCGCGGATAACCTGATTAGCGGCAACGCCTTCAAGCTTGGCGATATCATTCATTACCGCAACGGTAAAACCGTTGAAATCATGAATACCGACGCCGAAGGTCGCCTGGTGCTTGCGGATGGCCTGATCGACGCCTCGGCGCAGAAGCCGCAGCTGATCATCGATGCCGCCACCCTGACCGGCGCGGCGAAAACCGCGTTGGGTAACGACTACCACGCGCTGTTTAGCTTTGACGACGCGCTGGCGAATCGTCTGCTGGCGAGCGCGCAGGCGGAAAATGAAGCCTTCTGGCGTCTGCCGCTGGCCGAATTCCACCGCAACCAGCTGCCGTCTAACTTCGCTGAACTGAACAACACCGGTAGCGCGGCGTATCCGGCCGGCGCCAGCACCGCGGCGGGCTTCCTGTCCCACTTCGTGGAAAACTACCATCAGGGCTGGCTGCATATCGACTGCTCCGCGACTTACCGTAAAGCTGCGGTTGAACAGTGGTCGGCGGGTGCGACTGGCCTTGGCGTGCGCACTATCGCTAATCTGTTGACGGCTGAGTAATGGCCTTGCCGGGGGGCGCTACGCTTACCCGGCCTGGAAAACCGTAGGCCCGCGCGGACGGGCGATTTTTGAAGTAGCGAATCTATGTCTGATACTAAAAATGAATTAGAAACTCTGCTGGAGAAGGCGGCGACCGAGCCTGCCCATCGTCCGGCATTTTTCACCGCGCTGCTTGAGGCCACCGTATGGGTGCCGGGCAGCGCGGCGGACGGCGAGCAGATTGTCGAAGATAGCGCCCTCGATCTTCAGCATTGGGAAAAAGAAGACGGCACGTCGGTTATTCCGTTCTTTACCTCGCTGGAGGCGCTGCAGCAGACGATAGAAGACGAACAGGCTTTCGTGATGATGCCCGCCCGCACGCTGATGGCGATGACGCTGGGCGAATCGCTGTTCCTCAACCCGAAGCTGCCGAGCGGCAAAGAATTCACCCCGCGGGAAATCAGCCATCTGCTGGGTGAAGAGGGCAGCCCGCTCAGTACCCAGACGGTACTGGAAGGCGGCGAAGCGCTGCTGTTGTCTGAAGTCGCCGAACCGCCGGCGCAGATGGTGGATTCGCTGACCACGTTGTTCAAAACGCTGAAGACCGTCAAGCGGGCGTTTCTGTGTTCGATTAAAGAGAGCGCCGACGCGCCGGCGAACTTGTTGATCGGGATTGAAGCGGAAGGGGATATTGAATCCATTATCCAGACCACCGGCAGCGTGGCCACCGATACCTTGCCGGGCGATGAACCTATCGACATTTGCCAGGTGGTAGAAGGCGAGAAGGGCATCAGCCACTTTATGATTGCCCATATTACGCCGTTCTATGAGAAGCGTTGGGGCAGCTTCCTGCGCGATTTCAAACAGAATCGTATTATCTAAAGCCAACCGGGTAGGGCGCAGCCACTACCCGGATATTTTACCTTTACTGCGCCGGCTCGATCGGCAAATCCGTTCTCGCGCCCCATTCGCTCCACGATCCATCGTACAGGCACACGCCGTTGACGCCGAGCGTGGTCAACGCCAGTACCACCACTGCCGCCGTTACCCCGGAACCGCAGCTGGCGATAATCGGTCGTGAAAAATCAACGCCCTGACGCTTAAAGATATCGTTCATCTCATCAACGGTTTTCAGTTCGCCATTAATCACCAGCTCGGTCCATGGGACGTTAAGCGCGCCGGGGATATGCCCGCGGCGTAAGCCTGGACGCGGTTCATCCGCCAGCCCGTTAAAACGCGCCGCCGGACGGGCATCAACGATCTGCGCCGATCCTTCATGGCTGACCAGCAGCACATCGGTTAAGCGTTTGATCACCTCCGGATCGAAGTTCACCTCAAATTCGCCTTCCGGCAGGTCGGGTTCGCCTTTCTCCAGCGGCAATTCATCGCGGCGCCAGCCTTCGAGACCGCCGGCGACAATCGACACCCTTTCGACGCCGAAGGTACGTAGCATCCACCACGCGCGCGGCGCCGAGAACAGATTGCCTTCATCATAAACCACCAGGTGCTTATCGCTGCTGACGCCAAGCTCGCGCATCGCCACGGCGAAAGTTTCCGCACGCGGCATCATATGCGGCAGCGGGCTGGTGTGGTCAGACAGCGCTTCGATATCAAAAAAAACCGCGCCGGGGATATGCCCGCCGCGGTATTCCGCCGCCATATCGCGCAGCGCTTCCTGACCCGCCGGCGCCATCCGCGCATCCAGAATTTGAATCTGCGGGTCATCAATATGTTCCGCCAGCCAGTCGGCCGCAACAAAGAATGAGGTGGACATGAGTGCCTCCGTTTTATTATCGATCGATGAATTGTCGGCGTTTTATAAAGGGCTGACAAGTTAAGGTCGCGGTAGTGGGGAGGTGGTCACGTAGTTTCCCGATTCATCGGTGGTTTCTATGCTGGTAGCTGTTGAGAATCGCCGCGATGACGCATAATAGAACGTTATTGATTGCATCAGGCTTTGGGCCTAGGGGTTAGAAGGATGAAACCATTTCGTTTAGCGGCGCTATCGCTGGCGCTCCTTACCGCACTATCATTAAGCGGCTGCGATAACAGCGGTGAACCGCAGGCCGTATCGGCGGCCGATAAAGGCGCTGCCGATAGCGCGAAAAAGCCGGATAGCGCGCAGTTGGCGACGTTAAAAGAAAAAAGCCGGGGCAAGGCGCTGACGCTGCTCGACGCTTCTGAAGTGCAGCTCGATTGCGCGGCGACGCTGGTGCTGACCTTCTCCATTCCACTCAAGCCGGATCAGGATTTCTCCCGCAGCGTCCATCTGGTCGACAAGAAAAGCGGCAAGGTTGACGGCGCATGGGAGCTAGCGCCGAATCTCAAAGAGCTGCGCCTGCGCCACCTCGAACCAAAGCGCGAATTGATAGTCACCGTTGATCCAACGCTCATTGCCCTCAATGACGCCACCCTCGGCAGCCCTTTTGAAAAAACCATCGCCACTCGCGATATCGCGCCGAGTGTCGGTTTCGCCAGCCGCGGCTCGCTGCTGCCGGGGAAAGTGGTCGCCGGGCTGCCGGTGATGGCGCTGAACGTCGACAATGTCGATGTCAATTTCTTCCGTATTAAGCCGGAATCACTCTCAGCCTTCGTCAGTCAGTGGGAATACCGTAACTCGTTAAGTAATTGGGAATCAGACGAACTGTTGAAGATGGCCGACCTGGTTTATAGCGGACGCTTCGATCTCAACCCGGCGCGTAATACCCGTGAAAAGCTGCTGCTGCCGCTTAACGACATCAAGCCGCTCCAGCAGCCAGGCGTCTATGTGGCGGTGATGAACCCGGCCGGTCATTATAGCTACAGTAACGCGGCAACGCTGTTCACCCTCAGCGATATCGGCGTCTCGGCGCACCGCTACCACAACCGGCTGGATGTCTTCACCCAGAGCCTCGAAAATGGCGCCGCGCAGTCGGGAATTGAAGTGCAATTGCTAAACGCCAAAGGGCAGACGCTGGCGCAGGCGAAAAGCGATAGCCAGGGTCATGTTACTCTGCAAACCGATAAAGAGGCGGCGCTGCTGCTGGCGCGAAAAGACGGGCAGACTACGCTGCTTGACCTTAAACTGCCGGCGCTGGATCTGGCGGAATTCTCCATCGCTGGCGCCCCTGGCTTCAGTAAACAGTTCTTTATGTTTGGCCCGCGCGATCTCTATCGCCCGGGGGAAACGGTTATCCTTAACGCGCTGTTGCGCGACGGCGATGGAAAACCGCTGGCGGAGCAGCCGGTTAAGCTGGAAGTGGTGCAGCCGGATGGCCAGGTGATTCGCTCTGTGATGAGCAAACCGGTCAATGGCCTGTATCAGTTTACTTATCCGCTCGACAGCGGCGCCGCCACCGGTATGTGGCACATTCGCGCCAGCACCGGCGATAATCAACCCCGCGAGTGGGATTTCCACGTCGAAGACTTTATGCCCGAACGCATGGCGCTGAATCTGACGCCGCAGGCCGCGCCTATCGCCCCGGATGCCGACGTCGCCTTTAGCGTCAGCGGCGCCTATCTTTACGGCGCGCCGGCCAGCGGCAATCAGCTGCAGGGCAAACTGTTCCTGCGTCCGCTACGCGACGCCGTAGCTGCGCTGCCGGGCTTCCAGTTCGGCGATATCGCGGAAGAAAATCTCTCCCGTAGCCTGGATGAAGTGCAGCTGACGCTGGATGAAAAAGGCCATGGAGAAGTGACTACCGCAAGCCAGTGGCAGGATAGCCATTCGCCGCTGCAGGTCGTGTTGCAGGCCAGCCTGCTGGAATCAGGCGGCCGTCCGGTGACCCGTACCGTACAGCAGCCGATCTGGCCTGCCGAGGCGCTGCCGGGGATCCGCCCGCAATTTACGCTGAAGGACGTTTACGACTACCGCATCGATACCACGGTGAAACAGCCGGTAGTCGATGAAAACAGTAACGCCGCTTTTGACATCGTCTATGCCGATGCCAAAGGCGAGAAAAAAGCGGTCTCCGGGCTGCAGGTGCGGCTGATCCGCGAGCGGCGCGATTACTACTGGAACTGGTCCGATAGCGAAGGCTGGCAGTCGCAGTTCGATCAAAAAGATCTGCAGGAGGGCGAAACGTCGCTGGATCTGCAGGCCGGGCAGATAGGTAAAGTGAGTTTCCCGGTAGAGTGGGGCTCGTATCGCCTGGAGGTGAAAGGGCCGGACGACGTTGTTAGCAGCGTGCGCTTCTGGGCGGGCTACAGCTGGCAGGATAACAGCGAAGGCGCCGGCGCGGCGCGTCCTGACCGCGTAACGATGAAGCTCGACAAACCAGGCTATAAACCGGGCGACACCATCAAGCTGCATATTGCCGCCCCGGCCGCGGGTAAAGGCTACGCGATGGTCGAATCCAGCGAAGGGCCGCTGTGGTGGCAGGAAATTGACGTCCCGGCGGAGGGGATGGACCTGTCGATCCCGGTGGATAAAGCCTGGAATCGCCACGACCTCTACCTCAGCACGCTGGTGGTTCGCCCCGGCGATAAATCGCGATCGGCGACGCCGAAACGCGCGGTCGGCCTGCTGCATCTGCCGCTGGGCGATGAAAACCGCCGTCTGTCTCTGGCGCTGGAGGCGCCGGAGAAAATGCGCCCAAATCAGCCTCTGACGGTGAAAGTGAAGGCCAGCGTTAAAGAGGGCGAGGTGCCGAAACAGGTTAACGTTTTGCTCTCGGCGGTGGATAGCGGGGTGCTGAATATTACCGATTACGCCACGCCGGATCCATGGAACGCCTTCTTTGGCCAGAAACGTTACGGCGCGGATATTTATGACATCTACGGCCAGGTGATCGAAGGGCAGGGGCGCTTAGCCAGCCTGCGCTTCGGCGGCGATGGCGACGAGTTAAAACGCGGCGGCAAACCGCCGGTTAATCACGTGACGATCGTCGCCCAGCAGGCGCAGCCGGTGGTGTTGAATGACCAGGGCGAAGGCACGGTGACGTTGCCCATCGGCGATTTTAACGGCGAGCTGCGGGTGATGGCCCAGGCGTGGACGGCAGATGACTTCGGCAGCAGCGAAGATAAAGTGGTGGTTGCCGCCCCGGTTATCGCGGAACTGAATACCCCGCGCTTCCTCGCCAGCGGCGACGCCACGCGTCTGGCGCTGGATCTCAGTAACCTGACCGACAAACCGCAAACCCTGCAGGTACATCTTACCGCCAGCGGGTTGGTAACGTTGTCCGATGGCCAACTGCCGCCGGTACAGCTGGCGCCGGATGCGCGCAGCACGCTGTTTATACCGGTGACCGCGTTAGCGGGATTCGGCGATGGTCAGGTCAATGCCACTATCAGCGGCCTGAACCTGCCGGGCGAAACCTTCGCGCCGCTAAAAAAACAGTGGAAAATCGGCGTACGTCCGGCATTCCCGGCACAGACCGTCAATAGCGGCGCGGTGCTGCAACCTGGCGAAAGCTGGCAGGCGCCGGCGGCGCAGAGTCAGGGTTTCGCCCCGCAAACGCTGCAGGGCCAACTGCTGCTCAGCGGTAAACCGCCATTGAATCTCGCCCGCTACATCCGAGAGCTGAAAGCCTATCCATACGGCTGCCTTGAGCAGACCGCCAGCGGCCTGTTCCCTTCTCTGTACACCAGCGCGGCACAGCTAAAAGCGCTGGGCATCAGCGGCGATAGCGATGAGAAACGCCGCGCGGCGGTCGATGTTGGTATCTCGCGCCTGCTGCAGATGCAGTTGGAAAACGGCGGTTTTGCGCTATGGGATAAAGAGGGCCCGGAAGAGTACTGGTTGACCGCCTACGCCATGGACTTCCTCGTCCGCGCAGGCGAACAAGGCTATAACGTGCCGGTCAACGCGATTAATAAGGGCAACGAGCGCCTGCTGCGCTATCTGCAGGAACCGGGTTTGATGACCGTGCGCTACAGCGACGATGCCCAGGCCAGCCGCTTTGCCGCTCAGGCGTACGCCGCGCTGGTGTTGGCGCGCCAGCAAAAAGCGCCGCTCGGCGCCTTGCGTGAAATCTGGAGTCGTCACGAACAGGCGCGTTCTGGATTGCCGCTGCTGCAACTCGGTATTGCGCTGAAAACCATGGGGGATGCGCCGCGCGGCGCTGAGGCCATGAAGCTGGCGGTAGCCACGCCGCGCCAGGATGAGAATCGTTGGCTGGGCGATTACGGCAGCCAACTTCGCGATGATGCGCTGAAGCTGGCGCTGCTGGAAGAGAACAAGCTGCTGCCGGAGGTGCAAAACCAGCTGTTGAGCAATTTGTCGGAAGAGGCCTTCGGTCAGCGCTGGCTGTCGACGCAGGAAACCAACGCGCTGTTCCTTGTCGGGCGTACGCTTGCCGACCTGCCGGGCAACTGGCAGGCGCAAACGTCGCTTCAGGCGGACCCGCTTGCCAGCGACAAAGCGCAAACCCGCAATCTCGACGGCGATCGGCTGGCGGCACTGCAGGTGACAAATACCGGCAATCAGCCGCTGTGGCTGCGCCTCGATAGCAGCGGTTATCCGCAAAGCGCGCCACAGCCGGGAGGCAACGTGTTGGGAATTGAACGCGCTATTTTCGATACCCACGGCCAGCAGAAATCGCTTACTTCGCTGCGCAGCGGCGAACTGGTGCTGGTTAAGCTGGAGGTGACCGCCAAACGTAACGTTCCTGACGCGCTGGTGGTCGATCTCCTGCCGGCGGGACTTGAGCTGGAAAACCAGAACCTGGCCAATAGCAGCGCCAGCCTGCAGGAGAATGGCGAAGCGGTACAAAACCTGCTTAACCAGATGCAGCAGGCGGATATTCAGCATATCGAGTTCCGCGATGACCGCTTTGTCGCCGCCGTCGCCATCAATGAAGGTCAGCCGGTGACGCTGGTCTATCTTGCGCGGGCGGTGACGCCGGGTACCTATCAGGTACCGCAGCCGCAGGTGGAGTCGATGTATGTACCGCAGTGGCGGGCAACAGGGGCGGCCAGCGGCCCGCTTACCGTTACGCCGTAAATGCGTGCATTACCTCGCATAAAACGCCGCTGGCGCTGGCTGGCGGCGTTTATTTTTCTGCTGTGGTTAGCTGTGCTGCTGGCCGATCGTCTTTGGCCGCTACCGCTGCATGAAGTCACGCCCGCCCGCGTGGTGGTGGCGGAAGACGGCACGCCGCTGTGGCGCTTTGCCGATGCGCAGGGCGTCTGGCGTTATCCGGTCACCATCGCCGACGTTTCGCCGCGCTATCTGCAGGCGCTCATTCAGTATGAAGACCGCTGGTTCTGGAAACATCCCGGGGTCAATCCCTTCGCGGTACTGCGCGCCGCCTGGCAGGATCTCACTTCCGGGCGGGTGGTTTCTGGCGGCAGCACGCTCACCATGCAGGTGGCGCGTCTGCTCGACCCACATCCGCGCACCTTCGGCGGCAAGCTACGCCAGCTATGGCGGGCGCTGCAGCTGGAGTGGCATCTGTCAAAAAACGAAATTCTTACCCTGTATCTGAATCGCGCGCCGTTTGGCGGCACCCTGCAGGGGATCGGCGCGGCTAGCTGGGCTTATCTCGGTAAACCGCCCGCTCAGCTCAGCTACGGCGAGGCGGCGCTACTGGCCGTGCTGCCGCAGGCGCCGAGCCGTTTACGCCGGTGTGGCTTTTCCCGCGGCAGATGCCGCAGCTGGCGCCGCTGTTTGCGCGCCGGGCGCTGGCGACAAGCGGTAATGAAAAGGTGACGACAACGCTCGATGCCGGGCTCCAGCGGCAGCTTGAAGATCTGGCGATGAACTGGAAATCACGTCTGCCGCCGCGCAGCTCACTGGCGATTGTCGTCGTCGATCACACTGATATGAAAGTCCGCGGCTGGGTGGGATCGGCGGATATCCGCGACGATAGTCGCTTCGGCCACATTGATATGGTCTCGGCGGTGCGCTCGCCGGGGTCGGTGCTGAAACCCTTTATCTACGCGATGGCGATGGATGACGGGCTGATTCACCCGGCATCGCTATTACAGGATGTGCCACGGCGCTTTAGCGATTATCGCCCAGGTAATTTCGACAGCGGGTTTCATGGCCCGGTGAGCGCCAGCGAGGCTCTGGTGCGTTCGTTGAATCTCCCGGCGGTGCAGGTGCTCGAAGCCTATGGACCAAAACGCTTTGCGGCTAATTTACGCAATGCCGGGCTCCCTCTGATGTTACCCTCCGGCGCCGAACCTAATCTGTCGCTGATCCTCGGCGGCGCAGGGGCGCGACTGGAAGATATTGTCGCGGCGTACAGCGCTTTCGCCCGCCATGGCAAGGCGGCGCGGCTGCGCACGAAACCCGACGACCCGCTGGTAGAACGAGCGCTAATGTCGCCAGGCGCGGCATGGATCACCCGGCGGATATTGGCAGGCGAAGCCCAACCGTTACCCGATGCGTCGCTGCCGCAAGCGGTGCCGCTGGCGTGGAAAACCGGTACCAGCTACGGTTATCGCGATGCGTGGGCGGTAGGCCTCAACGCGCGTTATTTGATTGGCATCTGGACCGGACGGCCAGACGGTACGCCGGTGGTGGGGCAGTTTGGTTTTGCCAGCGCCGTGCCGCTGTTAAACCAGGTCAATAATATGCTGCTGGCGCGTCCGTTAATGAGCCGCGGCGGGCTGCCGGTCGACCCGCGTCCGCAGTCGGTGAGCCGCGGCACTATCTGCTGGCCCGGCGGGCAGGATCTGCCGGTTGGCGATAGCAACTGCCGCCGGCGCTTAGCCAGCTGGCTGCTGGACGCCAGCCAGCCGCCGACGCTGCTGCTACCGGGCCAGGAGGGCGTGCGCGGTATCCGCTTCCCGGTCTGGCGTAACGCAAAAGGAGAAAGGGTCGCCGCGGATTGTCCGGGCGCGACAGAAACTTCTGTTGATGTCTGGCCGCTACCGCTGGAACCCTGGCTGCCGGTTAGCGAGCGCCGCCGGGCGCGGCTGGGTACGGCATCGAAGGCGTGTCCGCCGCTGCAAACTCAGGATGCCGCGCCGCTGGTACTTTCCGGCATCCGTGAAGGCGCAGTGATAAAACGACTGCCGGGCGAGGCGCGGGTGATGTTACCCGTGCAAACGAGCGGTGGGGAAGGGCGACGCTGGTGGTTTATTAACGGTGAACCATTAGAGGCAACAGGCGCAAGAACGACAATTACGCTAGATAAACCCGGCGAGTGGCAACTAGTGGTAATGGATGAGGCAGGGCAAACGGCGGCCGCCAATTTCACCCTACAATAAACAGGGTAAATCTGTTGTTGGCGGTTTGTGTTGCTAATACTCATCTTATTTTAACAAAATGTTACCTTCGTCCGTAGGCATCGCCGACGTTGCTCATTATAATGCGCGCCAGGCCATACGATCGTATGTGCAACAACAGAACATTTAATTAGAGGTAATCATGGCTATTGAACGTACTTTTTCCATCATCAAACCAAACGCGGTGGCAAAAAACGTTATTGGCAGCATCTTTTCTCGCTTTGAAGCTGCAGGGTTCAAAATCGTCGGCACCAAAATGCTGCATCTGACCGTTGAGCAGGCTCGCGGTTTCTATGCTGAGCACGAAGGTCGTCCGTTCTTCGACGGTCTGGTTGAATTCATGACCTCCGGCCCGATCGTGGTTTCCGTACTGGAAGGCGAAAACGCGGTTCAGCGTCACCGTGACCTGCTGGGCGCCACCAACCCGGACAACGCCCTGGCCGGTACCCTGCGCGCTGACTACGCTGACAGCTTCACCGAGAACGGCACCCACGGTTCCGACTCTGTAGAATCCGCTGCTCGCGAAATCGCGTTCTTCTTTGCTGAAGGCGAGGTTTGCCCGCGCACTCGCTAATCTCCTGCGTCTTTCACGCCACAGCTTTGTTGGCTTCATTCGCGCACCCCGGTCACATAGTTATCTATGCTCCCGGGGATTTGCGAACTCGCCGCCTCGCTGTGACCTGAAATACTTTGGAGATACGACCATCGTCTTTTCGATCGTCGCGGCGTGGCCTGACAATCGAAAAGCCTTAGAGGATTAAGTACGCAGTTACAGATTTTTTTATCATTGCTTTGTGCAAACGTGGCAATGATGCGCCAGAATTTGTAGAATATAGCGCCCCCGGACGAGCAGTCGCTCTCCG
>ERZ1036424.531-NODE-531-length-13915-cov-64.858225_pt1 | contig 13915 bp, 13 predicted proteins | sample MGYA00514221_ERZ1036424 | MGnify/ENA primary metagenome ERZ1036424 (study PRJEB33795, sample SAMN09464939) | human gut metagenome | host: Homo sapiens | place: USA: Stanford, California | collected 2016-11 | study: EMG produced TPA metagenomics assembly of the...
TATAGGATATGGTGGATCATGTTTTCCTAAAGATACAAAGGCACTTCACTGGCTTGCAAATGATAATGGATATGAGCTGAAGACAATTAAGGCAACAATTGAAGTAAACCAGAATCAGAAATATAAATTATTTAGACAAGCTAAAAAGAGATTTGGAAGCTTAAAGGGACTTAAAATAGCAGTGCTTGGACTTACTTTTAAGCCAGGAACTGATGATTTACGAGAAGCACCATCAATCCCTAATATAAGAAGGCTTATTGATGAAGGTGCGGAAATTGTGGCTTACGATCCAGTGGGAGAAGAAAATTTTAAAAAAATATTTCCTACAGAAATAAAATATGTGAAGATTCCAGAGGAAACTTTAAATAATGCTGATGCAGCATTTATATTTACTGAATGGAATGAAATTAAGAGCCTTGGATTAAACACTTTTGTTGAATTAATGAAGAGTCCAATTATATATGATGGAAGAAATTGCTTTCAGGTACAGGAAGCTAATAAATATAATATTGAATATTATTCAATTGGAAGAAATAATATTAAGAATTTGAACAATTTAAGTTAAATAATAGCAAGATAAAATTTTCTAATACATGTTTAAAAGAAGGAGAATATTATGAAAGATCAAAGTGAAAAGGATAATTTTAATATTGCTATGATTGGACATAAACATGTTCCATCAAGAGAAGGTGGAGTAGAAATTGTAGTGGAAGAATTATCTACTAGAATGGTTGAATTAGGATATAAGGTTTGTTGTTTTAATAGAAAATGTCATCATGTTTGTGGGAAAAAATATGATAGCAGTAATGATTATAAGGAATATAAAGGAATTCAATTAAAACCTGTATTTACAATAAATATAAAGGGATTAGCAGCTGTAAGTTCGTCTTTTATAGCTGCAATTGGATCAGTTGTGGGTAAATATGATATTGTTCATTTTCATGCAGAAGGACCCTGTGCTATGATGTGGTTGCCTAAATTATTTGGTAAACATTGCATAGCTACTATTCATGGATTAGATTGGCAAAGAGAAAAATGGCAAGGAAACTTTGGAGCAAAGTTTATTAAATTAGGTGAGAAAGTTGCAGTGAAATATGCTGATGAAATCATTGTATTAAGCAAAAATATAAAAAAATATTTTAAAGACGAGTATGGAGTGGAAACAATTTATATACCTAATGGTGTAAATATACCTGAAAAAAATTTAAATGCAAAAATAATATTTGATGAGTTTAGATTAGAAAAAGATTCGTATATTTTATTTTTAGGAAGGTTAGTACCTGAAAAAGGATTAAGATATTTGATAGAAGCATTTAAAGAAACGAATACAAATAAAAACTTAGTAATAGCAGGTGGAACAAGTGATAGTAGTGATTTCGTAAATGAAATAAAGGAATTATGTAAATATGATGAAAGAATTATATTTACAGGTTTTGTTTCTGGAAATAAGTTGAATGAATTGTATAGCAATGCATATATATATGTCTTACCTTCAGATGTTGAGGGTATGCCATTAAGTTTATTAGAGGCAATGGCTTATGAAAATTGTATATTAGTAAGCAATATTGAAGAATGTACTGAAGTTGTAGAAGATAAAGCAGTGATATTTGAGAAGGGTAATGTACAAGATTTAAAATATAAATTGCAATATTTATGTGATAATCCTGACATTGTAAATATCTATAGGCGGAATACTAAGGAATTTGTGAGGAATAGATATAATTGGGATAAGATTGTTGAGACTACTGTACAATTATACAATAAAGTTAAAAATACAGGAAAAAGTAAGAGTCTTTAGACTATTTTAAATGTACTTGAAAAGATAATTTTGATTAGGAGGGTTCCTATGAGATGTGTAATGTGTTATTTGATGAAAATATTAAAAAGAATAATTAGTATATTGAAAATAATAATCTGGAAAATATTTTATTTTAATGGAATAAAGTTTGGAAATAATACAGTATTTTATCCAGGATGTCGTATAACAGTTGAACCTGAAGGAAAAGTGATAATTGGAAAAAACTGTTTTTTCAATCATCATTGTTCATTAACATCTTTAAAAAATATTTATATAGGGGATGACTGTATTTTTGGAGAAAATGTAAAAATATATGACCACAATCATAACATAGATAAAAAATCAATTATTTTTCGAAAACAAGGATATAATATTGCATCGGTAATTATTGGGAATAATTGTTGGATTGGAAGCAATGTTACGATATTACCAGGTGTATGTATAGGAAATAACGTTGTGATAGGAGCTGGTAGCATTATTACAAAAAATATTTCTGATAATACAATGCTAATACAAAAAAAGATTAATTTTCAAAAACTAATCTAGTTATATATTTTAAATAAGTTTTACTATGTAATTTTATAGTTAAATAAATTTACATGAAATTTAATGGCAACTATTTAAACAAGGAGGAATTTTAATTTTGGATTTAAAGTATAGCTTCATTATTCCTATATATAATATTGAAAATTATATTAGAAAGTGTGTGGATAGCATACTTAATCAAGAATATAAAAATTTTGAAATCATATTAATCAACGATGGTTCAACAGATGAATCTTTAAATATATGTAACAATTATGCCCAAATTGATAAAAGAGTTAAAGTGATTAATCAATCGAATACAGGTGTTAATGTTGCTCGCATTAAAGGAATTGAAGCTGCTTCAGGAAAATATATTTGCTGTGTTGACGGGGATGATTTTATAGAAAAAGATTACTTGAGTATTATAGAAAACTATACATTAGAAGATAACATAGATATTATATGTTTTAATTATTATGTAAACACTTCCAAAAAGGAAATGAAAAAAGAATCTTCTGAATTTTGTGGGGTTTATATTAAGCGAGAAATAGATAAAATATTAGAATGTATATTATATGATAAAAATAAAAAATTTTTTAATTTTGGTATTTTGCCGGCTTTATGGTGCAAAGTAATAAAAAAAGAAATTTTACTTTCTTCAATAGCTAATAATAGCAATATAAATTTTGGAGAAGATGTTATTGCTAATATACAATGCTATTTAAAATCACAAAAAGTAATATTTATTAAAAATAATTTATATCACTATAATAAAAATATTCAGTCATTAACTAAATCATATCAAGAAAATAGAGTGAAAAATATATGTGAATTGTGTAAATATATAGAAAACATTAACACAAATATAATTTGTAATTTTAAAGAGCAATTGGTTGCATATAAAGCATTTTTAATACAACAAGTTATTTTTAATCAAGCTAAAATGCATTCAAAATTGCATACTCAAAAAGAAGGAATAATAGAATGGATTAATTTGAATGAAGTGAGAAATATTATAAATAAAATAACTAAATATAAGAACATTGGTTTATTTAATAAGATCTTCTTTCTTATGTTACGTAATAGATGTATTTCAATGTTATTATTTGCTTCGAAAATAGTACTAAATGCAAGATATTTTTTTATTAAATAGTACGGAGGATACTGTTGTTATGAAAAAAATAATAATAAATATAAAAGGACAATTAGGAAATCAAATGTTCCAATATGCTTGTGCAAAAAAATTACAATATATTTATGGTGGTGAAATTATAATAAATGAATATTATCTAAAGAGATATTGTCCTCAATATTTTAAAAATAGTTTGACTGGCTTTGAGCTAAATGGACAAGTGTCTTGTTGTGATATAAAGCCACCACTATTAGCTAATGAGCACAATATTATCATTAGATTATTAAAAAAAGTTGTTCCTAATATATATTTTTCTATGGCGAATAAATTTAATTCATTAATGTGGAACTCAGATAGAATATATAAAAAATTTCCAGAGTTAATAGATAGAGAATATATATACCTAACAGGATATTTTCAATCGACAAGGTATTTTGATGATATTAAAAGTATTATTACAAAGGAATTCACCCCTAAAAAACCACTAAAAGAAGCAAATATAGATTTATATAATAGAATAAATAGTACAGAATCTGTTTGCATCACTATTAGAAGAGGCGATTTTATGAATAATGTTAATAAGAAGAAATTATATATATGCAATGAAGAATATTTTTACAAGGGAATACGCCTCATTAAAAGTATAGTTCCTAATGCAGTTTTATTTGTTTTTTCAGATGATATTGAGTGGTGTAAAGCAAATTTAAATTTTGATAATAACACATTTTACGAATCAGGCATTGATGATGTTTGGGAAAAGCTAAGATTGATGAGCTCGTGCAAACATTTTATCATTTCTAATAGTACATTTAGTTGGTGGTCACAATATTTATCTGAAAATCCCAATAAAATAGTTATTGCACCTTCTAAATGGTATAACTTTGGAGATAATTCACAAAATGATATTTATGAGGAGGGGTGGAAGTTAATTGAAGTATAATAAAAAAATATATGCAGGTATTGTCTTATATAATCCCGATATTATTAGATTAGAAGAAAATATATGTAATATATGCACGCAAGTGGATAAATTGGTTTTAATAGATAATTCATCAAAAAATATTGATGAGATAAATAAATTATTAACTAAGTTTAATGGTGTTGTTTTAGTAAAAAATATAGAGAATAAAGGAATTGCTTATGCATTAAATCAAATAGGGAAAATATCAAATGATGAAAATGCGGATTGGTTTTTAACAATAGATCAAGATTCTATTTGCGATAAAAACTTAATATCTGAATATATAAAATTTGTAAATGTTAAAAGTGTTGGACAAATAACATGTAATATAATTGATAGAAATTTTGGCAATGAAGGAAAGTATATAGAAACTAAGTATGAGGAAATAGAGTATTGTATTACATCAGGAACGTTGGTAAATGTTGAAGCCTATAATATTTGTGGTGGATTTGATGAAAGATTATTTATTGATAAAGTGGATTGGGACTTTTCTCTTTCATTAAAGGAAAATGGATATAAAACTATAAAAATTGCATTTGATGGATTAATTCATGAAATAGGTAAAAAAGCTGAAATAATTACTATAGGTAGACATAGGCATACAATATTTAATCATTCTTCAATTAGACGATATTATATAGCAAGAAATGCAATTTATTGCGCTAAAAAACATAAAGATATTTCTTTATTACGAATATTAATGGCAACTATCTTTGACATAATAATTGTATTTTTATTTGAAAAAGATAAGTGTTTAAAGCTTAAAAAATCATTGCAAGGTTTATTTGAGGGATTTTATATATAAGGAGGAGGTTTAATGAAGATAAATTTTATTATACCTGGACAAAGGTTGACAGGTGGAATTTTAGTAATTGAACGCTATGCCAAAGAATTAGCTAGGCGTGGTCATAAGGTTACACTTTATGCTCCATGGTGTGCATATAATGTTCATCGTAGTAAATATAAATTAAAGAATTTATATATTCAAATCAAATCTACTATTAAAGAAATAATATTATTTTCACTAAAAATAAATTATAAAGAAAAAAACCTATATAGAATTAAAAGACCGTGGAAGATTTCAAATCAAACTATAGATAATGCGGATATTGTAATTGCTACAGCATGGCCAACTGCTTATGATGTGAATAAGTTAGATGAGAGAAAAGGTACTAAATTTTATTTTATTCAAGATTTTGAAATATGGGATAATAAAGAACTTGCAATTAAAACGTATCTGTTTAATTTAAAAAAAATAGTAATATCTAATTGGATTAATGAGCAATTAAAATATAATGAGTGCGAACAAGGAACAATCATAAATAACGGAATAGACTTAGGAGAATTTGATTGTAAAATTAAAAAATATAATCATGCAGAAAATGTACAATGTCTTATGTTATACCATCATTTAGAAAAAAAAGGAGTTAAAGATGGCATAGAAGCCTTTGAAAGGATTAAATATAAAAATAAAAGTGTTAAATTATGTATGTTTGGAATTGAAAAAAGAGAAAATATTCCTGATTATGTGCATTATTATAGGAATCCTTCTCATGAAGAATTGTGTGATTTATATCAAAAATCTGATATTTTCATATATCCTAGTAGAGAAGAAGGATGGGGATTAACTCCAATTGAAGCAATGGCTTGTAAATGTGCAGTAGTAGGAACAAAGACTGGTTGTATGTTGGATATTGGAAAGTTAGGTGAAAATGCATTATTGTCAGATCCTAAAGATGTTGATACACTAACTGAAAATATACAACTATTAATTAATGATATAGAACTAAGGAGGAAAATTAGTGAAAATGGTTATAATACAATAAAAAAATTAAACTGGAAAAATGCTTTTGATAAATTTGAGAAAGAGGTAAGTTCTGTTGAGATTAAAAATTCATAAATTATATATTCAAGAAATGTTGCTATTGAGTTTATTAATTGTAAAAATTAGTCTTAATTTAATTAAAAATCCCATACCATCAGCATATACAGTACTTTATTTCATTTCTCTAATATATTGCATTAGCGTTATATGTTCAATTATGCCACTTAAAAAAAAGTACCTAAAGGGTATATCATCGATAATGTTAATATTGATGATATATATGATTGTATTTGGGTTGATATTTGTAAATGAAACGTATTTTAATCAAACAATTCAAATGATAGTTGAATTTGCTACGTATATTTTTGTAGTAATATTAACTTCAATTTTTATTATTGTTAAAAAAAGAGAAATAGAGTTTGTAAAATTAGTATTCTGGATAATAACTATATTTATATTTATATGTTACATAAGTAATTTTGATAATTTTGAAGGAATTAAACATATAGGTGATATTTTTAGTTATTCCAGTAGATATAGAAATTCATATGGATTTGAACATGCTAATCAATTAGGAAATATGTGTCTTTGTGCAATTATATTTTCTGTTATATATCTCAAAACAGATTCATTTGTAAGTAAAAAGATTAAATATGTAATACTAGCGTCAGATTTACTTTTAATACAAATTCTTGTATCAACTGCATCTAGAAATAGTTTAACGGCACTTTGTTTATTCATATGTTTACTTATATGGAATAAGGTAGAGCATAGTATACAAAGAGATAGTTTTATGAGAATTTTAAAAGTATTCATATTCATGAGTTTAATTATTTTATTTATTGTTAATATACAAAATGGTCACATAGAAGATATTATATTACAGGCAAGAGGATTAAATTTTACTATTAATATTCCGTTGCTGTTTAATAGTCATAGATTATTGATAGGATTAGGGTTTATTAATAGTGGTTTATTTGGAAATCATTCATTAGGACTAAATACTTTTTTTATAGATAATTATTATTTATATGTTTTAATGTCAACTGGTATCATAGGAATTATGATGATTAGCTACATTCTATTTAATATACTTATGAAAATTAAAAAAAATAACATTATTAAATCTAAACAGAGTTTAGCTATAGATGTGTATATTGTATTCTTATATACAGGTATTTTTGAAAATTGTGTTATTTATCCTGCTTTTGTTTCATGTTATGTAATATCTATTTGGTTAATATCCTTATGCGTAAGAAGAACAGAAGAGAGTTTAGATTATTTTAAAGAATAAATATGTCAATACTCAGGAAAAAAATTATATAAAATTAGTGTTTAGGTAATTAAAAAATATTGATTATTAACTAAAGGGGGGAGAATTTTGATTAGTTTAATATTACCTGTATATAATGTGGAAGAGTATATAAAAGAATGTCTAGAGAGTATATTATGTCAAACATATAAAGATTATCAATTAATTGTTGTTGATGATGGATCAACAGATAAAAGTTTAGATATTGTTTATAGTTTTGAAAAAAAGTTTAAAAATATTAATATATTAAAACAAAGAAATAAAGGAGTTTCAGAAGCAAGAAATTTAGCATTGGATTATGTAAAGGGTGAATATATTCTGTATATAGATTCGGATGATTTTTTAGATAAAGAGATGCTCCAAGTACTATTAACAAAAGCAGAAGAGTATAAATCAGATGTTACTATATGTGAATATTATTTATATTATAGTAACAACTTAGATAATAGAAATATAATTCAGCATTATGATGTAGATGAAACTAAAGTATATGAAAGCAAACAAGTATTAAATTATATGTTAGAAGATATACTTCAAGGTCAGTTATGGCATAAACTGTTTAGAACTAATTTATTAAAATCTATAGATATTAAATTTGCACCTGGACGATATATTCAAGACATTTTTCCGGTCTTTAAAGCAATTGCAAATAGTAACCGAATAGTTTTTGTAAAGAAACCACTATATTATTATAGACAAAGGGAGACATCGACAGTTCATAAAAAAAATATAAAAATAGCTGATGATTTCCATTTTGCAGCTATGAGTATTATGAATTATGTAATAGATAATAAAATAAATGTTAATCAAAAGAGCTTTGATAAATTTTATTGTAAAACATTATTAAAATTTATAATGTACTATTTAAACGCAAATGAAAAAAATAATGAAAGAACATTTAGACATAGTAAATACAATAGCTTACAAGTAAAAAGTTACAAGATAATCTTTAAAAATAATATTAATTTGATAGAAAAATTAAAAATAATATTATGGAATTTAGGTATGTATAGCAAGATTAAGAAATTAAAGGGAATAATAAATTAAGTAGAATAATAAATTAAGAGTATATATATAGTTCAATTAGTGAAATTGCTACTATAAGAGTTTATGTTAAGTTAAAATTTTTGAATATATAGAGTATTGTATTAGTGATTTTAACGTAATAAGAAGGGAGGCATTAGTCAATGAAAGGAATAATATTAGCAGGAGGATCAGGAACACGTTTATATCCTGTAACAAAAGCAATGTCAAAACAAATGATGCCTATTTATGATAAACCAATGATATATTATCCAATGTCTGTATTAATGCTTGCAGGTATTAGAGATATTTTAATTATATCAACACAAAGAGATATTGTTAATTTCAAAGAATTGTTTAAAGATGGACAAGAATTAGGAATTAATATTAGTTATCAAGTTCAAGAACAACCTAATGGACTTGCAGAAGCTTTTATAATTGGAGAAAATTTCATTGATAAAGATAATGTTGCATTAGTTCTTGGTGATAATATATTTTATGGACAAAGTTTTACAGAACATTTAAAAAAGGCTGCTAAAATTCAGAATGGTGCTTGTGTTTTTGGGTACTATGTTCAAAATCCAAAAGCATTTGGTGTTGTTGAATTTGATGATGATGGAAAGGTACTTTCCTTAGAAGAAAAACCAGAGCATCCAAAGTCTAAATATGCAGTACCAGGTCTTTACTTTTATGATAATAGCGTAGTTGAAAAAGCGAAGAAGTTAAAACCTTCACCAAGAGGTGAACTTGAAATAACAGATTTAAACAAAGTATATATGGAAGAAGGTTCTTTAAAAGTGCAGCTTTTGGGAAGAGGAATGGCTTGGCTTGATACTGGAACTCATGAATCTATGCTTAAGGCATCAAATTTTGTAGAAGCAGTTGAAAGTACTCAAGGAACATATGTAGCATGTCTTGAAGAAATTTCTTATAGAAAAGGGTGGATTTCATCACTAGAAGTTATTGAATTAGCTAAATCATTAATGAAAACTGGATATGGGAAATATTTAATGGAGATTGTTGAAGAAGTTGAAATACAAAAATCAGAAGTTGAATCAGCAGTTACAAAATAGAAGGTGATAGAATATGGGAAACTTTAATTTTAATAAAACAGAAATAGATGGTGTTTATATAATTGAACCGAAAGTATTTGGTGATAATAGAGGATATTTTATGGAAAGTTATAATGCAGAGCATTTTAAAGAAGCTGGACTTAATATGACTTTTGTTCAGGATAATGAATCAAAATCATCAAAAGGAGTTCTTAGAGGTCTTCACTTCCAAAAAAAGCATAGTCAAGGAAAATTAGTAAGAGTAACTAAAGGTGAAGTTTTTGATGTTGCAGTAGATTTAAGAAATGGATTAGAAACATATGGTAAATATGTTAGCGTTATATTAACGGAAGAAAATAAGAAACAGTTTTATATACCAGAAGGTTTTGCTCATGGATTTATAGTACTTTCAGATGAAGCAGTATTTAATTATAAATGCACAGATTTTTACTGCCCAGAATATGATGGCGGAGTTATGTGGAATGATCCCGATATAAATATAGAATGGCCTTTAGATGGAATTGATAATATATTATTGTCAGAAAAAGATAAGTGTCATCCCAATTTAAGGGATTTAGATTTAAGTCAGTATTCTGATTTTAATATGTATAAATAAGTGAGGTATATAAAGTGAGAATATTAATTACAGGATGTAAAGGTCAATTAGGAACTGAACTTCAGGACATAGTAAGAAAAGGTCGTGCTGAAATAGGTGAAGTTTCAAATATTATAAAGGAAGCTAATATTATAGCTTTAGATGTGGATAAATTGGACATAACAGATTTAAATAGTGTAAAAAATGTTCTTAATACAATAAAACCAGATGTAGTAATAAACTGTGCAGCTGCTACTAATGTAGATGGATGTGAAAGTGATGAAGATTTTGCATTTAAAGTTAATGCATTGGGGCCTAGAAATTTAGCGATGGTTTGTGAAGAAATTGGAGCTAAATTAGTTCAAGTATCTACTGATTATGTATTTAGTGGGATTGGTGAGAAGCCACTTACTGAATATGATTTAACAGCTCCTTATAGTGTATACGGAAAGACAAAACTTCTTGGAGAAAATTATGTTAGAGAATTTTGTTCTAAATACTATATAGTAAGAACAGCTTGGCTTTATGGATATGTAGGTCATAATTTTGTTTATACAATGAGAAGATTAGGTAAAGAAAAAGATTCTATAAATGTTGTAAATGATCAGATAGGAAATCCAACTCATGCTAATGATTTGGCTTATCATATACTAAAGCTTATAGAAACTGATGAATATGGAATTTATCATTGTACAGGTAAAGGTGAATGTAGTTGGTATGATTTTGCAAAGATGATAATTGAATTGTCAGGAGAAAAATGCACTGTAAATCCATGTACATCAGAAGAATATAAAACACCTGCAAAAAGACCAGAATATTCATCACTTGATAATATGATGCTTAGAAATACTGTTGGTGATGAAATGAGAAACTGGCAGGATGCTATAAAAAGCTTTATAGAAAATTTAAAAGTTAGGGGTTAGGATAATGAAGACATACTTAGTTACAGGTGGAGCAGGGTTTATAGGATCAAACTTTGTTTTATATATGTTAAACAAATATGAAGATATAAGAATAGTAAATTTAGATAAACTTACTTATGCAGGAAACTTAGAAAATTTAAAATCTGTTGAAAATGATGAAAGACATATATTTGTTCAAGGAGATATATGTGATAGTGAATTAGTTTCAGGTCTTTTTGAAAAATATAATATAGATTATGTTGCTCACTTTGCAGCAGAGTCACATGTTGATAGAAGCATAAAAGAACCAGAAGTTTTTGCTAAAACCAATGTTCTTGGAACAGTAAATATGCTCAACTGTGCTAAAAAAGCATGGGAAAAAGAAGATGGAACATGGAAAGATGGAGTTAAGTTCCTTCATGTATCAACAGATGAAGTTTATGGATCACTTGGAGATGAAGGATTCTTCATGGAAACAACACCGTTAGATCCTCATAGCCCATATTCATCAAGTAAAGCAGGTTCAGATATGATGGTTAAAGCTTATGCTGATACTTATAAAATGCCTGTGAATATAACAAGATGTTCAAATAATTATGGACCATTCCAATTTCCAGAAAAGCTTATACCATTATTAATAAATAACTGTTTAAGCCATAAAGATCTTCCAGTATACGGAGATGGTCTTAATATAAGAGACTGGTTATTCGTAGAAGACCATGCAAAAGCTATTGATATGGTTATTAATGGTGGAAGACTCGGTGAAGTATATAATGTTGGTGGACATAATGAAAGAACTAACATACAAATAGTAAAGACAGTTATATCATATATAAATGAAAATGTAGATAAAGAAGTAACTGAAAATCTTATAAAATATGTTGAAGACAGAAAAGGCCACGATAGAAGATACGGTATAGCACCAGATAAGATAAAAGAAGAATTAGGATGGTATCCTGAAACTACTTTTGAAGTGGGTATAAAGAAGACAATAAAATGGTACTTAGATAATGCAGAATGGATGAATAACGTGACTTCAGGTGATTATCAAAAGTATTATGAAAAGATGTACAAATAGCATATTTAAATAGAAAGCAAGGATAGATTTTATGAGTGCAAAGAAAAACTTTATTTATAATGTGATATATCAAATATTATTATTAATACTACCATTAATTACAACACCATATATAGCTAGGATTATTGGCCCAGAAGGGGTAGGGATTCAGTCATATACTATGTCTATTGCAAATTATTTTACTCTTTTTGCAATGCTAGGTATAAATAATCATGGAAGCAGAAGTATTGCTATGGTTAGAAGCGATAAAGAAGAATTAAGCAAAACCTTCTTAAGTATATATTCATTACAGGTTTTTACATCAGTTTTGGTTATAATGTGTTATTTAATATATTCAATATTTATAGCCAAGGAATATAAAGTTTTCTTATGTATTCAAATACTTTATATAATAAGTGCTGCATTTGATATTAACTGGTTTTTCTTTGGTATGGAGCAGTTTAAACTTACTGTAATAAGAAATACAGCAATTAAACTTCTATCAGTTTGTTCAATTTTTATGTTTGTAAAGGAATATAGTGATTTATACATCTATTCTCTAATAATAGCCGGAAGTGCTTTAATAAGTCAGTTAGTATTATGGAGATTTATAAGAAGATATATTAAGTTTACAAAAGTAACTATAGATAGCATAAAGAAGCAGTTTAAACCAGTATTAGTATTGTTCATTCCAGTAATAGCGATAAGTATTTATAAAATAATGGACAAGATTATGATTGGATCAATGAGTAGTGTAATTCAAGTGGGTTTTTTTGAAAACTCAGAAAAGATAATAAATATTCCACTGGGACTTATCACAGCATTAGGAACCGTTATGCTTCCTAGAATATCAAATTTGCAGCAAAATGGTAATGATGATGAAATTAAAAAATATATGTCTATATCCATGGAATTTGTTATGATTATAGCATTTGGAGCAATGTTTGGAATTATAGGAGTAGCACCAATTTTAATTCCAATTTTCTTAGGAGATAAATTTAATGAATGTATAAACATAGTATCATTATTATCAATAACGTTGTTGTTTATAGCTTGGGCTAATGTGATAAGGACTCAATTTTTAATTCCGCGTAAATTTGATAAGATTTATGTAATATCAACTATATTAGGAGCAATAATAAATTTATTAAGCAATTTGTTTTTTATTTCTAAATATGGAGCTTTAGGAGCTACAATAGGAACAATATTAGCAGAGGCTTCAGTAGCAGTATATCAGACTATAATGGTAAGAAAATATCTTGATATTAAGTGTTATTTTAAAAGAACAATAATGTATTTAATTCCAGCTATAATTATGTTTATATCTATTAGATGTTTACAACATATATTTCTAAAACCATTATTAACAGCAATAATTCAAATAATAGTAGGTGGAAGTATATATTGTTTGTTAGTATTTATGTATATGTATATTAGTAAGAATTATTTGTTAATGTCATTGCTTAATAATTTAAAATCAATAAAGTTACGCAATGAATCTGAAGCAAATTAGTAGTTCGTATTATATATGGCAAGAGAAAAAATATTAATTAAATAGATAATGAGAAAACATTGAAAAAGAAATGAATATAAATATTTTTATCTGCTTTCGGGTTAAGAAAGAAAACAAAATTAGAAACTACAAACTAGGATGTATATAAAGAGAAAATGTAATTTGTAATTATTAGGGGGAGAGCTTTTATGAATAACAGCTATGAAACCATAGTAAACAT
>ERZ1036424.533-NODE-533-length-13902-cov-2.846682_pt1 | contig 13902 bp, 10 predicted proteins | sample MGYA00514221_ERZ1036424 | MGnify/ENA primary metagenome ERZ1036424 (study PRJEB33795, sample SAMN09464939) | human gut metagenome | host: Homo sapiens | place: USA: Stanford, California | collected 2016-11 | study: EMG produced TPA metagenomics assembly of the...
ATCAGCATCTCTTCGATAAGATCGCTGCGGCTCATGTTGCGGGCTTCCGCCAGCTCATTAAGCGCGTCGACCGCATCGGCGTTGAGCTTCAACTCAACGCGCTTCAAGCCACGAACCTTATCGCGTTTGAGCTGATTACGTTTGTTGATGCGCAGTTGTTCATCGCGCGAAAGCGGATTGGTTTTCGGTCTACCCGGGCGACGCTCATTTGCGAACAAATCTAATGTCGTTCGGTCCGTTTGTTCTTTTGCCATGATTCAGAGTGACTTCGGGGAAACAAGCTGCCGGGCTATAGCCGGCGCAGATAGCGCGCCATAATACATCAGGCGAACCGCTGCGCCAACGACCGCGGGCATTATGTCGCGCGGTCGGGCGTTTTTTAGCCACTCAGGCTTCAATTGTGCTCAGATAACGGCGAATTGCGCGTAAAACCGCCTCGGGTTTTTCCGCATGCACCCAGTGTCCGGCACCGGCAATGACGTGGGCGCGGGCCTGCGGGAACTGCGCCAGCAGCACGTCCCGGTATTCATCGGTCACATAAGGTGAGTTGCCGCCGGGAATAAATTGCGCCGGGTGCGGCCAGGCGGGCACGGTTTCCCAGCCGACAATATGCGGGTATTGATCCCACAGCGCCGGAACGTTGAAGCGCCACGCGCCGTCGACAAAGGATTTCAGCAGAAACTGAATGACGCCTTCTTCATTTATATGCTCGCGCATTACCTGCGCCGCCTGCTGGCGGGTGCTGGCGGCGGATTCGCTGACGGCGTTAATCGCCGCGAAGATCTCATCATGACGGCGGACGTGATAAGCCACCGGCGCAATGTCAATCGCCACCAACCCGGCGATGCGATCCGGCGCCAGCGCGGTCAGCGCCATCACCGCTTTGCCGCCCATCGAATGGCCGATAAAGGTCGCTTTCTCGATCTGATGATCGTCGAGGGTATCGAGCAGATCCTGCGCCATCGCGCGGTAGGTCATCTCCGGTGAACGCGGCGATAAGCCGTGGTTGCGCATATCGACCTGCAATATATCGTAGTCGGCGACCAGATCGCGGGCGAGGATCCCAAGGTTGTCCAGGCTGCCGAACAGGCCGTGTACCAGGACGATTGGGGATTTATTGTGCGGGTTTTGTGCAGATTGCGCTCGGCTATTTAATTTCATGGCAAAGTTCTTTTTTTCGCTCCGTCGGGTTAGGGTATTATGTTGGACATTCTGCCATTAGGCTGCAAGACCCGGAAGCATTCTGAGTTTTACCGCCATCCTGGTTTGACGCTATTCGCGGTTGGGATTTGTCCTCTATCTGATGCCTTTTGTGCTGTAGTGTGAAAGACAAAGGATAGTTAATCCCGACGACTTGTATTCAGAAACAAAGAAATCGCACTGGATTAAGATGAAAACAATCGAAGTTGATGATGAGCTCTACCGCTATATTGCCAGCCACACTCTGCATATCGGCGAGAGCGCATCCGACATTTTACGGCGCATGCTGAAATTTTCCGCCGTTTCTCAGCCTGCATCTGGCGCGCCAGCGGCGAAAGCCGCGCCGGCGGCTGCTCCTGCGGCGGCGCCAGTCGTCGAAGCGAAGCCGGCCAACCCGGTTAAAGATAAAGTCCGCGCCATGCGCGAGCTGCTGTTATCTGACGAATACGCTGAACAAAAGCGCGCGGTTAACCGCTTCATGCTGGTATTGACTACGCTTTACTCGTTAGACAGTAAGGCATTTTCAGAAGCCACTGAGTCTCTGCACGGACGCACCCGCGTATACTTCGCCGAAGACTCACGGACGCTGCTGAAAAGCGGTAACCAGACCAAACCGAAACAGGTTCCTGGTACGCCGTGGTGGGTTATCACCAATACTAATACCGACCGTAAATGCAGCATGATCGAACACATCATGCAATCAATGCAGTTCCCTGCGGAGCTGATTGAAAAGGTATGCGGCACGATCTAGTTAATTAAACTTTGCACCAGAAGGATCAGGCAATGGCAATCGATAAACGTGCGGGTCAGCCGGCACAACAGAGTGATTTGATTAACGTCGCCCAGCTGACCGCTCAGTACTATGTGCTGAAGCCGGAAGCGGGCAATGCGGAGCATGCGGTTAAGTTCGGCACCTCCGGCCATCGCGGTAGCGCAGGGCGCCACAATTTCAATGAGCAGCATATTCTGGCGATTGCGCAGGCGATTGCGGAAAACCGCGCGAAAAACGGCATCACCGGCCCGTGCTACGTTGGTAAGGATACCCACGCTTTATCCGAACCGGCCTTCATTTCCGTGCTGGAAGTGCTGGCGGCGAACGGTGTTGATGTGATCGTTCAGGAAAACAACGGTTTCACCCCGACGCCGGCGGTTTCCAACGCGATTCTGGTGCATAACAAAAAAGGCGGCCCGCTGGCGGATGGTATCGTCATCACCCCGTCGCACAACCCGCCGGAAGATGGCGGTATCAAGTACAACCCGCCAAACGGCGGCCCGGCTGATACCAACGTGACTAAAGTGGTGGAGAACCGTGCTAATGAACTGCTGGCCGCCGGTCTGCAGGGTGTGAAACGTATTTCTCTCGACGCCGCGCTGGCTTCCGGCCACGTGAAAGAACAGGACCTGGTACAGCCGTTTATTGAAGGGCTGGCGGATATCGTCGATATGGCGGCGATTCAGAAAGCGGGCCTGAAACTGGGCGTCGATCCGCTGGGCGGTTCGGGTATCGAATACTGGAAACGCATCGGCGAGCACTACAAGCTGGATCTGACCATCGTTAACGATCAGGTCGATCAGACGTTCCGCTTTATGCACCTTGATAAAGATGGCGCGATCCGCATGGACTGCTCCTCCGAGTGTGCGATGGCGGGTCTGCTGGCGCTGCGCGATAAGTTCGATCTGGCCTTCGCCAACGATCCGGATTACGACCGTCACGGTATCGTGACCCCGGCTGGCCTGATGAACCCTAACCACTATCTGGCGGTGGCTATCAACTACCTTTTCCTGCATCGTCCGCAGTGGGGTAAAGACGTTGCCGTTGGTAAAACGCTGGTTTCCTCGGCGATGATTGACCGCGTGGTTAACGATCTGGGCCGTAAGCTGGTGGAAGTGCCGGTAGGTTTTAAATGGTTTGTTGACGGTCTGTTCGACGGCAGCTTCGGCTTCGGCGGTGAAGAGAGCGCCGGTGCATCATTCCTGCGTTTCGACGGCACGCCGTGGTCCACCGATAAAGACGGTATCATCATGTGCCTGCTGGCGGCGGAAATCACCGCAGTAACCGGTAAGAACCCGCAGGAACACTATAATGAGCTGGCGGAACGCTTTGGCGCTCCGAGCTACAACCGTCTGCAGGCATCGGCCACTTCCGCACAGAAAGCGGCGCTGTCTAAGCTGTCGCCGGAAATGGTTAGCGCTGACACGCTGGCGGGCGATCCGATCACCGCGCGTCTGACCGCGGCGCCGGGTAACGGCGCTTCTATCGGCGGGCTGAAAGTGATGACCGACAACGGCTGGTTCGCGGCCCGTCCGTCAGGCACCGAAGACGCCTACAAAATCTACTGCGAGAGCTTCCTTGGCGAAGAACATCGCAAGCTGATTGAAAAAGAAGCGGTAGAGATTGTCAGCGAAGTGCTGAAAAACGCCTGATCCTGCTTACCCCGGCGGCGTTAACCGACCGCCGGGGTCATTGATTTGTTCCCTTCAAGGCATAAAGCGATAGCCAATACCGGTTTCGGTCAGCAGATGCTGCGGCCGCGCTGGGTCAGCCTCCAGTTTTTGCCGTAAGTGCCCCATATAAATCCGCAAATAGTGACTGTGCTCCACGGCGTTAGGCCCCCATACCTGATTCAGAAGCTGGCGCTGGGTAAGCACTTTGCCCGGATTGTTCAGTAGCGCCGCCAGCAGGCGAAACTCGATGGGCGTCAGATGAATTTCTTCACTGCCGCGCACGATACGACGGGCGGGGATGTCGACGCTAATATCGGCAAAGCGCACCACCGGCTCATCGGCCTGCGCGCTACCGTGACGGCGCAGCGCGACGCGCAGCCGCGCCTGCAGTTCGCCTATGCCAAACGGTTTACTGAGGTAGTCATCGGCGCCGGCGTCAAGGGCGGCGATTTTGTCATGCTCTTCGCTGCGCGCCGACAGCACGATAATCGGCATCTGGCTCCACTGGCGGACTTCGCGGATAAAATCATTACCGTCACCGTCCGGCAGGCCAAGATCGAGGATCGCTAAATCCGGTTTGCGGGTGGCGGCTTCGATGAGTCCACGCTGCAGGGTTTCGGCTTCATATACGCGCATACCGTCGGCTTCCAGCGCGGTGCGCAGAAAGCGGCGGATAGCATGTTCGTCTTCGATGATTAAAACGTTAATCACATTTCCTCGGTTAACTCTTCCAGTTCTGGGGGCGCTTCTCGCGGCAGTGTAACACGGAAACAGGCGCCGCCTTCCGGACGGTTGCTGGCGGTAATGCTACCGTCGTGCACCTCGACAATGGCCTGGCAAATCGCCAGCCCCAGACCGACGCCGGGGATAGCCGACTCTTTATTACCACGCGCGAATTTATCAAAGATAGCCTGTTCCTGGCCTGCTGGGATCCCCGGACCATTATCCCAGACTTCAATGATCAACTGCTGCATATCCGCTTCGGCGTGAATGCCAATCTGCGCCTGCGCGCCGGCGTATTTATGCGCGTTTTCCAGCAGGTTGATCAGCACCCGCTCAAACAGCGGGCCATCTACGTGGACCAGCAGTAGCGGGTCCGGCAGCGACAGCTGGATGTGCTGGCCGCCAAGCCCTGGCTCCAGCATACGTAGGGCGCTACCGACGATCTCTTCGAGGGTTAACCACTCTTTATGCAGATTAAAGCCGCCGGACTGAATACGCGCCATATCCAGTAAATTATTCACCAGCCGGGTGGTGTTGAGTACGTGCTGGCGAATTTCGTTGGCCTGCGGCGCGTGCTTCGAACCTTCGCTGGCCAGATCGAGAGTCAGGATCTCCGCCTGGCCGAACAGTATCGTCAGCGGCGTCCGCAGATCGTGGGAGAGGGCGGCCAGTAGTGAGTTGCGCAGGCTTTCGCGTTCGCTGGTCAAGCGCGCCTGCTCTTCGCTGGCGGTCAGGGTCAGACGCTCAAGGGCGCTGGCCACCAGCAGGGTAAAGGTTTCCAGCAGCCGTTGCTGTTCGGGGATCATCAGTTGACGCAGATTTTCCGGTTCGACCAGCAGCAGCCCCCAGGTGCGGGCGGCGCTTTGTAGCGGCAGAATTTGATACGGCACGCCAGGGAGAGTGTCGGTACCGGCTCCGGCTGGCTGGCCCTTATCGAAACTCCAGCGGGCAATCGCATCATCCCACGAGAAAACGCCGGATTGCTGGGTCATCGGGTACAGTTGCCCGTTCTCATCAGGCAGCAATAGTTGGCTGCGGGCCTGAAAGGTGGAGGTAATAAAGCGTTCGCTGGTGGCGGCGATATCTTCGCGGCTGCGACCGACCGCCAGCGCTTTTGACATTTCATACAGGTGGCGGGTACGCCGCTCGCGATAACGCGCCACCCGCGCCTGGTAACGCATCCCGGCGGTCAGGTTGCCGATCACCAGACCAACGGTCAGCATCACGCCGAACGTCAGCAGATACTGGACATCGGAAACCGCCAGCGTGCCGCGAGGGGCGACAAAAAAGAGATCGAAGCTAATGACGTTGATAAAGGTCGCCAGCACCGATGGCCAGCGGCCATACAGCAGAGCGATTATCACCACGCCCAGTAGATAGAGCATCACCAGGTTGGCGGCCTCAAAGGCCATCAGCCACTGCATGGCAACCACGGTGATAATGGCGCACAGCGCCACGGCCAGCAGACAGCCCTTCAACTGCTGGCGCCACTTATCGATCGCCGTGCGGTTGTCGTTCGCGCGGGCGGGCAGAGAAGCCGGTTTTTCATCCAGCGCGATCACCACCAGATCGAGGTCCGGGGCGCGGCGCGCCAGACGGTCGGCAAACCCAGCTCGTTCCCACCAGCGGCGCTCTCCCTGGCGGCCAATCACTATTTTGCCGAGGTTGTGCTCGCGAGCGTAATGCAGCACCGCTTTTTCTTCCGATGGGTCGGAGAGCGTTGCGGTTTCGGCGCCTAACTCTTGCGCCAGCTTCAACGCGGCGAGGATCGCCCGCCGCCTGGCCTCCGGCAGACGGTGCAGTGCGGGCGTTTCTACATAGACCGCGTGCCAGACGCTGCCGAGCCTGGCCGCCAGCCGGGCGGCGGCGCGAACCAGTTTTTCGCTGCCGGTGTTGTGGCCGATGCACAGCAGAATGGCGTCGCGGGTGTGCCAGACTTTTTCCTGCCCCTGGCGGTCGCGCCAGGCGCGCATTTGTTCATCTACCCGGTCGGCGGTACGACGCAGCGCAAGTTCGCGCAGGGCGATCAGGTTACCTTTGCGGAAAAAGTTTTCGATGGCGCGTTCGGCCTGGCCGCCGATGTACACCTTGCCCTCATTCAGGCGCTGGCGCAGATCGTCCGGCGGCAAATCCACCAGAACTACATCATCGGCGGCGTCAAAGAAGGGGTCGGGGACGGTTTCGCGTACCTGCACGCCGGTAATACCGCTGACCACATCATTGAGGCTTTCAAGATGCTGGACGTTGACGGTGGTGAAGACGTCGATGCCGGCTTCGAGCAGTTCTTCGACGTCCTGCCAGCGTTTCGGGTGGCGCGAACCCGGCGCGTTGCTATGCGCCAGTTCGTCTACCAGGATCAGCGCCGGGCGGCGGGCCAGCGCGGCATCAAGGTCAAACTCATGGACGTAGCGTCCGCGATGGGAAATGCGCTTTTGCGGGAGGGTGCTAAGCCCCTCCAGCATGGCGGCGGTATCTTTGCGGCCGTGGGTTTCCGCCACGCCGATCAGAATATCCAGCCCCTGAGCGCGCAGCCGCTGCGCTTCCGCCAGCATTGCCCAGGTTTTGCCCACCCCGGCGCAGGCGCCGAAAAACACCTTCAGCTTGCCGCGATGCGGCGCAGCGGTTTGTTGCAGCAGACGGTCGGGGTCCGGGCGCAGCGGCTCGTCACTCATTAATTAATCCTTTAGGGCATCCAGCGCCATATTCAGTTGCAGTATATTTACCACAGGTTGACCGAGAAAACTGAGCAACGGTTTTTGCGTCGCCTGATCCACTAACTGTTTCACCTGCGCATCGCTGAGATTGCGCGCTTTGGCGACGCGCGGTACCTGCCACAGCGCCGCGGCAGGGGTCAGGTTGTTATCCAGCCCGCTGGCCGACGCGGTAACCAGCTCGACCGGCACCGTTGGGTTAGCTTGCGGGTTCGCGGCGCGTAACGCCTGTACCCGTTCGCTAATCGCTTTATCCAGCGCCGGATTGCTGACCGCCAGGTTACTACCGCCGGAGGCCAGCGGATTATCCGCCACTTCTGGCGTCGCGGAAGGGCGGCCGTGGAAATAACCGGCGGCGGTAAAGTTCTGCCCTATCAGAGCGGAGCCGCTCACCTCGCCGTCGATCTGGAGCAGCGAGCCGTTAGCCTGCTGCGGGAACCACCACTGCCCTAAGGCGGTAGTCAGTAACGGGTACAGGCCGCCAGTGAGCAGGGTTAACAGAATAAATAGCACAAGTGCTGGACGAATCAATGACATGGTAATTTCCTCACACCAGACCGGTCAGGGTCAGCAACAGGTCGATGGCTTTAATACCGACAAAAGGCACGATCAGCCCGCCGAGGCCGTAAACCCACAGGTTGCGGCGCAGCATCGCCGATGCCGACAGCGGACGATAGCTCACGCCCTTCAGCGCCAGCGGGATCAAGCAGACGATAATCAGGGCGTTGAAAATAACCGCGCTCATGATCGCCGAAGAGGGCGAGTGCAGATGCATAACGTTCAGCATCGCCAGTTGCGGATAGGCGGCGGCGAAGGCGGCCGGGATAATCGCGAAATACTTGGCGACGTCGTTGGCGATACTGAATGTGGTTAACGACCCACGGGTCATCAGCATCTGTTTACCGATATGCACCACTTCAATCAGCTTGGTCGGGTTTGAATCGAGATCCACCATGTTGCCAGCCTCTTTCGCCGCCTGGGTACCGGAGTTCATCGCGACCGCCACATCAGCCTGCGCCAGCGCCGGGGCGTCGTTGGTACCGTCGCCGGTCATCGCCACCAGCCGTCCTTCCGACTGATACTGGCGAATCAGCGCCAGCTTGGCTTCCGGCGTCGCTTCGGCCAGAAAATCATCAACCCCCGCTTCGGCGGCGATGGCGGCAGCGGTCAGGCGGTTATCACCGGTGATCATCACCGTTTTAATGCCCATTTTACGCAGCTGGGCGAAACGCTCTTTAATGCCGCCTTTGACGATATCTTTGAGCGAAATAATGCCCAGAACGCGTTCGCCCTCCGCCACCACCAGCGGCGTGGCCCCCTGGCGGGCGACCTCTTCTACCTGCTTATCGACATCGGCCGGGAAGTGGCCGCCGTTAGCTTCGATATGGCGGCGAATCGCGTCCACTGACCCTTTACGGATCATGCGTTGGTCGATGTTGATACCGCTCATACGAGTTTGGGCGGTAAAGGGGACAAATGTGGCGTGCAGCGACTGCAGGTCGCGTTCGCGCAGATTAAAGCGCTGTTTCGCCAGCACCACGATGCTGCGGCCTTCCGGCGTTTCATCCGCCAGCGACGAAAGCTGTGCGGCATCGGCCAGCACGCGTTCTTCGACGCCGCGCGCCGGCAGGAAAGCCGAGGCCTGACGGTTGCCGAGGGTGATGGTGCCGGTTTTATCCAGCAACAGTACGTCGACATCACCGGCGGCTTCCACCGCGCGGCCGCTGGTGGCGATAACGTTGGCGCCGAGCATCCGGCTCATCACGGCGACGCCGATAGCGGAGAGCAGGCCGCCGATGGTGGTCGGGATCAGACACACCAGCAGCGCGACCAGCACGGTAACGCTAACCGCATTACCGCTCCACGCCGAGAATGGCCAGATGGTGGCGGTGGCCAGCAGGAACACCAGCGTCAGGGCGATCAGCAGGATCGTCAGTGCGATTTCGTTTGGGGTCTTACGGCGCTGCGCGCCTTCAACCATGGCGATCATCCGGTCGAGGAAGGTTTCGCCAGGGTTGACGCTGCAGCGGATCACCAGCCAGTCAGAGAGGATCCGGGTGCCGCCGGTGACCGAGGCGAAATCGCCGCCGGACTCGCGGATCACCGGCGCGGATTCCCCGGTGATGGCGCTTTCATCTACCGAAGCGCCGCCTTCGATCACTTCGCCGTCGCAGGGGATAATGTCGCCAGCTTCGACCAGCACGATATCGCCTTTGCGTAACTCTTCCGCCGGGACGTGATCCATCGGAGCATCGTGCTGGGGCGCGCGCAGCTTACGGGCGAAAGCGGTTTTCTTCACCCCTTTCAGGCTGTTGGCTTGCGCTTTGCTACGTCCTTCGGCCATGGCTTCGGCGAAGTTGGCGAACAGTACGGTAAACCATAACCACAGGCTGACGGCGGCGGTAAAGCCGGCGTGACCCGCGAGATACCCCCCGGCCATGGCCATCGCCAGCAGGGTGGTCAGCACGCTGCCGATCCAGACGATAAACATCACCGGGTTACGCCACTGCACCGAGGGGCTGAGTTTTTTCACCGCATCCAGCAGCGCCTGACGCACTAGCGTCGGCTCCAGCAGGGCTAATTGTTTGCGACTCATAACAGGCTGCTCCGCATCGCTTAAAGTAAAGAGAAGTGTTCCGCCACCGGGCCGAGCGCCAGTGCGGGGATAAAGGTCAGGGCGCCGACCAGCAGGACGGTGCCGATAAGCAGGCCGATAAACAGCGCATCGTGGGTGGCGAGCGTGCCGGAGCTGGCGGGCTGAATTTTCTTATTCACCAGCGACCCGGCAATCGCCATCACCGGGATGATCACCCCGAAGCGGCCCACCAGCATGCAGAACGCCAGCAGCAGGTTCCAGAATGTCGTTCCGGCGCTTAAGCCGCCGAAGGCGCTGCCGTTGTTGTTGGCCGCCGAGGTGACGGCGTACAACACTTCGCTAAAGCCGTGCGGTCCAGGATTCAACATGGCGCTGCGTCCAGCTTCGGTCATCATCGCCAGCGCGGTGCCGAGTAATACCAGCGTCGGGGTCACCAGAATCGCCAGCGCGATCATTTTCATTTCGCGCACATCGATTTTCTTGCCGAGATATTCCGGCGTGCGGCCAATCATCAGCCCGGCGATAAATACCGCCAGCATGACGAACAGCAACATGCCGTACAGCCCGGAGCCCACGCCGCCGAAGACCACCTCGCCAATCTGCATCAACCACATCGGCACCATACCGCCCAGCGCGGTGAAGGAGTCATGCATCGCGTTGACCGCGCCGCAGGAGGCCGCAGTAGTGACTACCGCAAACAGACTGCTGGCGAGGATGCCAAAGCGGCTCTCTTTCCCTTCCATATTCAGGCTACTGTCGGCGCCAAGACTGAGCAGATGCGGATTTCCGCGGGTTTCCGCCCACATCACCACCGCCACGCAGACCACGAAAATCAGCGCCATCGCCCACAGGATGGCGCGCCCCTGACGACGATCGCCGACTGCTTCGCCAAAGGCAAAACATAGCGCCGCCGGGATCAAGAAGATCGCCAGCATCTGCACCAGGTTGGTTAACGCCGTCGGGTTCTCAAACGGATGCGATGAGTTGGCATTGAAGAAACCGCCGCCGTTGGTACCGAGCATTTTGATCGCTTCCTGTGAGGCGACCGGCCCCATCGGCAACCATTGGCGAACGCCTTCCAGACTGGTGAACGGCTGATAAGCCTGCAGGTTCTGCGGCACGCCCTGTTGCACAAAGAACAACGCGATCAGCAGAGCACAAGGCAGTAGCAGCCACAGCGTAATGCGGGTCAGGTCAACCCAGGCGTTACCGAGGGTGCTGACTTTCTGTCGCGCCCAGGCGCGGGTCAGCACGAAGATAACGGCAATACCGGTAGCGGCCGACAGGAAGTTTTGTACCGCCAGGCCCACCATCTGGCTGAGATAGCTCATGGTGGTTTCCCCGGCATAGGCCTGCCAGTTGGTGTTGCTGACGAAACTGACCGCGGTATTCAACGCTAAATCCCAGGACAGGTTGGGGAAGTGCTGCGGATTGAACGGCAGCCAACCCTGGCACATCAGCAGCGCCATCAGCGCCGCGAGACCAATGGCGTTAAACAGCACAATGGCGATCAAGTACTGCCGCCAGTCCATCTCCTGGCTGCGAATCCCCGCCAGCCGCCAGATACCGCGCTCAACGCCGGCAAGCCCTGGAAGCGGGACGTCGTTGATCATTTTCGCCAGCAGCGAACCGAGTGGCCGCGCCAGCACCAGCAGTACCAGCAGGAAGCTGGCGATAAGTAAGAACCCTTGCGCGGCCATCAGAACGCCTCCGCATGTATCAGGGCATAGACCAGATACGCCAGCAGCAGGAACACCAGCGTTACGCCGGCAATGATGCCTGTAGTCACTTTCCACCTCCGGGTGTGTCTCTTATTGATATACCGAGAGGGTAGGAATTTCGGCGCAAAGATTTCGCAAAAATCGCCGCGGGCGGTGTAAAAAAAGTATAAAAATGGCCAAAGGCACAATTTAACTAATGGTTAGTATTAATTTAACTTTCTTGTAACTAAGTTACGTCTTGAATGTAAATTAAGTATAAATAATTGCTTTTTAGTGGTCGGATGAGTAGTAAAATTACAACCATCGCGGTACTATTTGTGCAGACAAACATTGTGACATTTACCGGCGTTGCTTGCCGGCCTGACAAAGGGGAGAGAAATTATGGCGTTGTACAAAGCTTATCCTGCACACATTATCCTGATGCGTCGCGCTTTCGCCGTCGTGGCCGGGGTCGCTGCGCTGCCGGTGATGCTGTTCTGGAAAGATCGCGCCCGTTACTACAGCTGGCTGCATCGCGTATGGGCAAAAACCAGTGAACAGCCGGTATGGATGGCGCAGGCGGAAAAAGCCGCGCACGACTTCTACTAATCCACGCTGCTGCGACGAATATAAAAACCGCCGGTTGACGACCGGCGGTTTTTTTTCGTCTGCTGTCTACACTTAGCTTTCACGCGCCGTGGCAGAATTGGCAGGTGCGTATTTTACCGCAGCGCGCTATTTTGCCGGCTTGAGTGATGAGTTTTGCTTACGGAGAGTGAGGAGTTTTATGGCCACCCATTTGGTCTGGTTTCGCATGGATTTACGCCTTCACGATAATCTGGCGCTGGCCGCCGCCTGCCGCGACCCGCAGGCGCAGGTGCTGGCGCTGTATATCCCCACGCCAGAGCAGTGGCGCCAACATCATATGGCGCCGCGCCAGGCGGCCTTTATCGCCAGCCATTTACGCAGCCTCCACGCGGCGTTGGCGGAACGCGGTATTCCGCTGCTAGTAGAAGAAGCGGACAATTTCGCCGCCAGCATCGAGCTGCTGACGCGCTTTTGTAAACAGCACCAGGTTAGCCATCTATTTTATAACTATCAGTATGAGTTTAATGAGCGCCAGCGCGACGCCGACGTCGAGAAAATCCTGAAAGAAGTCACCTGCCAGGGGTTTGATGACAGCGTGCTGTTGCCGCCGGGCAGCGTGATGACCGGCAATCGTGAGATGTATAAAGTTTTTACGCCGTTTAAAAATGCCTTTATCCGCCGCCTGCGTGAAGGGCTACCGGAGTGCGTGGCGGCGCCGAAACCACGCCAGTCAGCCACCCGGCAGGCGCCGCCGCTGCCAGAGCTCGGCTATCCGCAAACGCCGTTCGACGCGGCGCTGTTCGCGGCGGATGAAAAAACGGCGCTGGCTCGATTGCGCGCATTTTGCCAGCAGCCGGCGGGGGATTACGACCAGCAGCGCGATTTTCCGGCGATAGAGGGAACCAGCAGGCTATCGCCGTGTCTCGCGGTCGGCGTATTGTCGCCGCGCCAGTGCCTGCATCGCTTGTTACGGGAGCAGCCCGGCGCGCTGGATGGCGAAGCGGGCGCAAGCTGGCTGAACGAGATTATCTGGCGCGAGTTCTATCGTCATCTGATGGTTTACTACCCGAAATTGTGTAAAGGCCGGCCCTTTGTCGCCTGGACCGACAAAGTCGCCTGGCGCAGCAATGAGGATGAACTGCGGGCCTGGCAACAGGGGCAAACCGGTTTCCCCATCGTCGATGCCGCCATGCGGCAGCTTAACGCCACTGGCTGGATGCACAACCGTCTGCGGATGATTGTCGCCAGCTTCCTGGCGAAAGACCTGCGCCTCGACTGGCGGCAAGGAGAGCGCTATTTCATGAGCCAACTGATCGACGGCGATTTGGCGGCCAACAACGGCGGCTGGCAGTGGGCGGCGTCGACCGGTACCGATGCAGCCCCTTATTTTCGTATTTTCAATCCGACGACCCAGGGAGAGAAATTTGATAAGCAGGGCGAGTTTATTCGCCGCTGGCTGCCGGAACTGACTGAAGTGCCAGAGAAAGCGCTGCATCAGCCGTGGCTGTGGGCGGATAAACAGGGGGTAACGCTGAGGTATCCGCGCCCGCTGGTTGACCATAAGCAGGCGCGGCTGGAGACGCTGGCGGCCTGGGAAGCCGCCAGATAGGTTTTATTCAACCGCCAGTTGGCGGGTTTTGACCTTCATGGAGTGATACAGCCAGATGACCAGCACCAGGCCGACGCAGGCCAGCGCGCCCCAGGTGATCTGGCTGAAGACGTCGATGTAGGCTTCAATCGAATAGTTAACCGCGCCCGCGGCATCAAACGACGCCTGCGACGTCTGGTCGGCGATGACGCCGGCCAGATAGTTGGCGATCGCCCCGGAAAGCAGCATATAGATACCGGTCAGCACCCCGGTGACGCCGGGGATTTCGATCCGGGTGATTTGCGACATCGCAACCGGGTCGATAAACAGTTCGGCGAAGCCCATCACCGC
>ERZ1036424.535-NODE-535-length-13802-cov-3.623554_pt1 | contig 13802 bp, 9 predicted proteins | sample MGYA00514221_ERZ1036424 | MGnify/ENA primary metagenome ERZ1036424 (study PRJEB33795, sample SAMN09464939) | human gut metagenome | host: Homo sapiens | place: USA: Stanford, California | collected 2016-11 | study: EMG produced TPA metagenomics assembly of the...
TAAGCCAAAATCAAAAGGCTTTCACATTGTTATTCATAGGAACAATTTTCTATGGAATATCAGTTTATATTTGGAGTAATCAAATAGTGATTAAAAATCCACTATCAGAATCAATATCTCATCACTTGGCATTTCCATTAGGAGCAGTATTTTATTTGTATTATGATAAATTTAAGAATCTTAGTAACCAAAAATATTTAATTGTTAGTGTTTTAAGTGGTGTGGTTTATGCTATATCATCTGCTTTAATACCAAATATTTTTCCTTACTATATTGCTAATATTTCTTTTATAGTTTTATTAGTTTCATTATTGATGTTACTAACTAAAAATGGATATAAATCTAAACTGTTATTAAAATTAGGAGATATGTCATATTATATTTACTTAAATGAAATGGGGGTTATGGTTCTTGTAATTAGTACATTAAAGCCAAGTCCTATGGCTGTATTAGCAATTATATTAATATCAATTTTAGTTGCTATACCAATTAAGTTTATAAGTAATTTAATATTAAAAGTAATTAAAAGAACTTGTCCTAGCACAAATACTAATCAAGTAGAAATACTATAAAAAAATTTTGATAGATATTGGAAAATAGCAGTGAAACTTTCTTTATGATTTTATTAAATAATTATCTTTAAATTCATAAAAAGATAAAGAGAAGAAAGGATGTTATTATGGAAGAAGATTTATTTGTGAAAGCACCAGTAAGCAAAGCCTATTTTAAATTTACACTGCCTTTAGTCTGTAGTCTGATTGTAGGATTGATTTATAATATGGTAGATACATATTTTATAGGTCATACTGGTGATGCAAATCAAGTGGCAGCTGTATCTTTGTGTGGACCAATATTTGGAGCTGTTAACGCAATAGGTGGGATTCTTAGCATTGGAGGAAGTACTGCCATATCAAGGCTCTTTGGAGAAAAAAATGATGAAAAAGCAAAAAGTATTGGTTCTTTTTGCTTCTATGGTCTTCTTTTAATTGGCTTTATAGTAAGTGCTTTTATGTTAATGTTTTCAAACAGCATATTAAAAATTCTTGGTGTAGATGAAATGACTTTTAAATTTGCATTATCATATTATAGATATATTGCATTAGGAGTACCATTCATCATGTTTTCAGCAGGAGCACCTAGTATTTTAAGATCAGAGGGACTTACAAAAGAAGTAATGTTTGGAAGTATACTTGGAACAGTTTTAAATATTATTTTAAATCCAATTTTTATTATATGGATGAATAAAGGAGCTGCTGGAGCTGCAATTGCAACTGTAATAGCCAATATACTTACAGATGTTTTTTGTGTATATATAATCTTAAAAAAAAGCAGGAAATTTTCCTTGTCAATAAAAAGATGCAGTATAGATTTTAATACTTTAAAAAATATTTTAGCAATAGGAATTCCTGGATCACTTCAAAGTGCTATGCAGAGCTTTACAATTGTTGTGATTAATGTATCTCTATATGTATATGGAAATAATGCGATAGCATCTATGGGAATAGCGATGAAGCTAATAATGATTATAGTTATGATAATTGTAGGTTTTTCTTTTGGAATGCAGCCACTTATTGGATATAATTATGGTGCAAAAAATGTTAAAAGGCTAAAAGAAATATTACGATTTAGTTTAATATTTGAAATAGCACTAACTACAGTAATGTCTGCTATATTGTTTATTGGAGCCAATCCTATAATGAGATGTTTTATGGATAATGATAATGTTGTTGCGTCTGGAAGTACTATATTACGTTTACAAGTAATAACAATACCTCTTCTAACTATAATATTTATATGTACAGTTGTGTTTCAGGCTGCTGGAAAGGCAGTGTCAGCATTGATTTTATCACTTAGTCATCAAGGAATTCTGTTTGTTCCAGTAATACTTATTTTGAAGAGTGTTTTTGGATATTATGGAGTAATATGTGCTCAGCCAGTTACGGATGTATTAACAGTTATTTTAACTATAGTTCTATTTTATATTACATTTAATCGGTTATTTAGAAATGAAAATAATAATGTTATAAATTCATCAGATGCAAATTATAATTAAATAAAGAGGATGGTGTCTATAGTGATATCAAATATAAAATCAGAATCAGATTTAGAAAATAATAATTTCAGTATTATATGTAATAATTGTCTTGGAGGATTTATATATCAATATTACAATATTGAATATAGAACTCCAACACTAGGGTTATTTATTGTTGCAAGAGATTATATTAAATTCTTGTCTAATATAAAATCTTATCTTTCAAGGAAATTAGAATTTATTACTATAAAAGAATTAGCTGATTATGATAAGCTAAAGGATTTTGAAGAACATATGAAATTCCCAATTGCAAGGCTTGGGGATATTGAAGTATTTTTTATGCATTATGAAAGTAAAGAAGAAGCTGAAGAAAAATGGCATAGGCGTATAAAGAAAATTAACTGGAATAACTTAATAGTTATTATGGCAGAAAATGAGACTTTTAATTACGAAATATTAAAGGAATTTGATGCACTTCCATTTAAAAACAAAGTATGTTTTGCAAAAGATGAGTATCCAGATATAGAATCAGCATGCTGTATAGAAGAAATGAGTAAACCTGGAAGCTCATGGAGTGCGGAAACAATAGTTAAGCATTTTGATTTAACAAATTTTATTAATAACAGACACTAGTTAAAGTTGTATTAAAAATTTTAATTTAAAATTTATAGATAGTATGATATATTTTATTGGATAAGTATTATATTAATCATGAAGCCCAAGAAGATCATAATAGAGGATTTCTTGGGTTATTTTTGTTTTTAAAATCACCTAAGAATTTACTTATGTATTTAATTTGACTATGAAAAATTACTTAAGATGAAATAGTATTACTATATACCTATATTAGTTATGGTACTTATTTTGCCACTTATGGTGGTAAATAAGCGACTTTGATTATGAAAACGAATATTATATAATCTAACTGTAAACGATACATGAAAGGAGATGAATTTTAATGCAGATGAAAAATCATATAAAACCTAAATATCATATAAAACCTAAATCTGGTTTTCTAAATGATCCAAATGGATTAGTGCAGTTTAAAGGTGTGTATCATGCTTTTTATCAATGGCTAGAAGAAGTTAAGCCTCAAGGACCAAAGAGTTGGGCACATTGTACTTCTAAAGATTTAGTTCATTGGGAAGATAAAGGAATAGCCTTAAAGCCAGATATGTGGTATGACAAGGATGGCTGCTATTCAGGAAATACTGTTGTGTTTAATGAAAAAATATATTTATTTTATACTGGAAATGTAAGAGATGAAAATGGAGATAGGGAAACATATCAATGTCTTGCAACTTCAGAAGATGGAAAAACATTTATAAAGCATGGACCAGTTGTCTATTTACCAGAGGGATATACAGCTCATTTTAGAGATCCAAAGGTTTGGAGAGATGAAGATGAAAACTTATGGTATATGATTGTAGGTGCTCAAACAAGTGAAATGAAAGGAAATGTAGCACTTTTCTGGTCAGAAGATTTATTAAATTGGAATTATAAAGGTAAATTACTTCCGGAAGCAATGAATTGGGGATATATGTGTGAATGTCCAGATTTAATTCGATTTGATGATAAATATATATTAATTATTAGCAGGCAAGAAAAGATAATAGAAAATGGAATAGAAAAAGATAGCTGTAATGCTATATGGATCAGTGGTGAATTTTCAAAAGAAAATGGAAAGTTCATACCAAATGGCGAAGAAAACAGATTAGATTATGGATTTGATTTTTATGCACCACAATCATTTGTAGATGAAAACAAAAGAACATTATATATGGCTTGGATGGGTGGAGGAGAATATGATTATCAAATGTCACAACCAGCTGTAAAAGAAGGATGGCTTCATAGTTTTACATATCCAAGAGAACTTATTTTTAAAGATAATTTATTATATCAGAAGCCAGTTAAGGAATTAGAAGTTTTAAGAGATAAAGAAATTAAAGCTACTATTGATAATGAAGTAGTAGATTTTTCGTTAGATAACTTATGGAATCAATTCCATGTGCCTTCATCTTATGAGTTTAAATTTATTTTAGAAGAACAAAAGCCTTTTAAATGTCTTATATTAGGTGATTTAGAATTAGATTATGATTCAAATAAAAAATTACTATTAATAAAAAGACTTAATTGGATTACTAAAGAATTTGATGAGAAAGAAATGTATATTGAAGAGGAATTAAAAACAGTTAACATATTTATTGATAATTCTTCAGTAGAGATTTTTATAAATGAAGGTAAACAAGCAATGTCAATTAGAGCCTATTTTAAAGAAGATAATATTAAAATTAGTTCAAAAGGGAAATTACAATTAAATTTGTGGTCTTATAAGGAGGAAAATAATAATGAGTGATAACTATCAAAAAATAGCTAAAGAAGTAATTGAAGCAGTAGGTGGAGCAGATAATATTATTTCAGCAGCTCACTGTGCTACAAGATTAAGGATTATACTTAAAGACAGAAATAAGGCTGATGACAAAGTTGTGGAAGCAATTGATAAAGTAAAAGGCTTTTTCTTTACTGCAGGTCAATATCAAATTATTTTTGGAACAGGAACTGTAAACAAGGTATTTGAACAAGTAAGTGCACTTGGTATAGCTAGTGCTTCAAAATCAGAACAAAGCCAATTGGCAGCTGAACAAGGCGGAAGTAAATTAAAAAGAGCAATTCGTGTATTTTCAGATATATTTGTACCTATTATACCAGCAATGGTTGCAACTGGTCTATTTATGGGAGTAAGAGGACTTTTATTACAAGAACAAATATTATCAATATTTGGATTAACAGCAGAAAGCATTCCGGCATCACTATTAACATTTACTCAAATATTAACAGATACTGCATTTGGATTTTTACCAGTTCTTATTTGTTGGTCAGCATTTAAGAAATTTGGCGGATCACCAATACTTGGTATAATGGTAGGACTTATGCTTGTTAGTCCATCACTTCCTAGTGGATGGGGCGTAGCTCAAGGAACAGAAGAACCATTAGTGTTATTTGGAATTAAGATGGCTGGTTATCAAGCATCTGTATTACCTGCATTTTTAACTGGACTTGTTGGTGCAAAATTAGAAATATGGTTTAGAAAAAGAATTTCAGATACATTGGATTTAATACTTACACCATTTTTAACATTATTACTTTCACTAATTTGCGGACTAATGATTATAGGACCAATTGCTCATCAAATTGAAGCAGGTCTATTACATGCTATGACATTTATATTTACATTACCTTTTGGATTAGGCGGATTAATTTGGGGGGGAATATGCCAATTAATCGTTGTTACTGGTGTTCATCAAGCACTAAGTGTTGTTGAAATTCAAATGATTGCAGATACAGGTTGGAATCTTGTAAATCCAATTGGTACTTGCGCTATAGTAGCACAAGCTGGTGCAGCATTTGCAGTTGGAATGAAGAGTAAGTCTAAAAAAATCAAAGCGTTATCTTTCCCATCAGTAATATCAGCACTTTTAGGAATTACAGAACCAGCTATATTTGGTGTTAACTTAAGATTTGTGAAACCTTTCATAATGGGACTTGTAGGTGGAGCAGCAGGTGGATTTATAGCTTCATTATTAAAACTTAAAGGAACAGGAATGGGCATAACAGCTATACCAGGAACTCTACTTTATTTAAATAATCAATTTATACCATATATATTAGTTTCAGTATTTTCTTTTGCAGTTGCATTTATACTTACATATTTATTTGGATATAAAGATAAAGAAGAAAAATAATAGAGGTAGTATATGAAGAAAACAGATATAAAGAAGTTAGTATCCAATATGACTTTAGAAGAAAAAATAGGACAAGTAACACAGATTAGAACAAGTTATTATAATAATTCGAATACTTCAGGAACAGGAACAAAGTCTAAGCTTAACATAACAAATGATCAAAAATGGACTATAGGAACTATTCTAGGTAAACTAGATGCATCTCAGATGATTAAAATTCAAAGAGAATATTTAAAAAATAATCGTTTAGGCATTCCTTTGCTTTTTATGCATGACATTATACATGGATTTAAGACTATATTTCCAATCCCGTTAGCACTTTCCTGTTCTTGGAATGAAGAATTAGTTGAAAAGACTGCAAGGATTGCAGCGAAAGAAGGAAGCTCTTCAGGATATCAGGCAGCATTTTCTCCAATGGTTGATGTAGTTAGAGATCCTAGATGGGGACGCGTTATTGAGAGTTTTGGAGAGGATACACTTCTTAATGGCTTATTTGGAGCGGCTATGGTTCGTGGATATCAAAATAATGATTTGAAAAAAGAAGATACTTTGATTTCATGTGTAAAACACTTTGCAGCTTATGGTGCAGTAGAAGGTGGAAGAGATTATAACACAGTTGATATTTCAGAATATAGATTGAGAAATGAATATTTTCCACCTTATTATGAAGCGATAAAAGCTGGAGCAAAGCTAATAATGTCTTCTTTTAATGTATTAAATGGAGTACCAGCTACGGCAAATACATGGCTTTTACAAGAAATATTAAGAAAAGAATGGAAGTTTGATGGAGCTGTCATTTCAGATTGGGGTGCAGTAAAAGAATTAATACCTCATGGACTAGCTGAAGATAGCAAGGATGCAGCGAAATTATCCTTAAAAGCTGGTATAGATATTGAAATGGCGACAACTGCTTATTTTGAAGCATTACCAGAACTTTGCAAAGATAAAAATATGGAAAAGTTATTAGATGATTCAGTAGAGAAAGTTCTCTTATTAAAAAATGAATGTGGGCTATTTGAAGATCCATATAGAGGTGTTTCTACAGAAAGAGAAAAAGAAATTTTATTATGTGATGAGTTTAGAGAAGCAGCAAGGAAATCGGCTTGTAAATCTATGGTATTACTAAAAAATTCAGAAGTATTACCTTTATGTGCTAATAAAAAAGTAGCATTAATTGGTCCATATGCTAATAATCTTTCAATATTAGGTCCATGGTCATTAGATGGAGAGTTAAAAGATGTAGTAACAATATATGAAGGATTAAAAAAGAAAAATATTAATATTGAAACTATTGAAACAACACCATTTAGTCATATAGACAATGAAAGTATAGATGAATTAGTAAAGAAAGCAAAAACTTCTGAGGTTATTATATTAGCTTTAGGTGAGGATGCAGAAAAAAGTGGTGAAGCAGGCTGTGTAAGCAAAATATCTATTGAAGAATCTCAAGTTAAACTTTTAGATAAAATGAGAGAATTAGGTAAACCTATTGTTGTATTGCTTGTTAATGGTCGTCCATTAGATCTTAATAATATAATAGATAAAGCTGATGCTATATTAGAATGCTGGTTTCCAGGTACTGAAGGAGGAAATGCTGTTGCAGACATATTAGTAGGAGATTATAATCCAAGCGGTAAACTTACTATGAGCTTCCCAAATGGGGTTGGTCAAATACCAGTTTATTATAATAACTTAGCCACAGGAAGACCAAAAGATTTACTTATAAATGAAAAAAGATATAAATCTCAATATTTAGACATTCCAAATGAGCCATTATTCCCATTTGGTTTTGGACTAGGATATTCTAAATTTGAATATAGTGATTTAACATTTAGCAAAAATCAGCTAAAGAGAAATGAATACATAACATGTAGCATAAAGGTTACTAATAAAGGAAAGTATGCAGGAATCGAAACAATACAATTATATATGAGAGATAAAGTTGCAGATACATCAAGACCAGTTAAAGAATTAATTAAATTTAAACAAGCTATCATTAATCCTAATGAAACTAAAACTATAGACTTTAAAATAACTGAAAAAGATCTTCGTTACTGGAATATAGAAAATCAATATAAGAGTGATGATGGTGTATTCGAAATTTTTATAGGTAAAGATTCATCAGATGTGGTTTCATTTGAAATTAGATTAGTTAGTTAAGATAGCTATATAGAAGGAATAGTATTTTAACATATTTAAAAAATAAATTTATCATGTATAAGATTACGTAAATAACATTAATATTAGAAAATATTAGATTAGATTTTTATTTAAAATTTATTGTAAAATAGTATTAATAATATTATTTTAAACGGAGAATTATATATGAAATCAAGACAAGTAATCATGATTAGATCATTGTTACATTATGAATATGTACGTCCACACGAATTTATGGAAAAACTAAATATAAGTTTAAGAACTGTCAGAATGGAAATTCATGAAATAAATGATGGACTAAAATCTGAAAATATTATGATAAGGTCATCTTCATCTAAAGGCTATTTTATATTAGAAGAAGAAAAAAATCAATTTAATGATTTTTTAAATAATATGATAAAGAATTTGAAAAACATTGAATATCCAGAAACCCCAGGAGAAAGATTTCTATTTACCTTTACATATTTATCCTTTGAAAAGAAACCTATATCTACTCAAAATTTAGCTGATATTATGTATGTTTCAAAAACAGTTATGATAAAAACGCTAAATGAAATTGATGATTATATAAAAAAATTCAAAGGATTGACCTTAAAAAGAACTAAGCGCGGACTTTATTTTGAGGGAAATGAAAAGAATATAAGACATATACTATCAGAAACATTAAATTATAAAACTTTTGGTTCTATTTTAATGCATAAAACCTTAAAATTTCAATTTGGAGAGTCATATAATGATTTATATGAATTTTTGCAAAATGAATTACCAATTATATTATATAAAAACAAATTAATATTAATTGATAAATCAGTAGAAGGTTTTTTATTAGATACTTTTATAATGATTTACAGAAATAAATTAGGATTTCCATTAATACTGGAAGATAGCAGCAAATATCCAAAAGTATTTAATACAATTGTAAATGAAATTGAGGAAATTTTAATTGAAAAAGGTATACAAATATCTATAGAAGATAAAGTTTTCTTAAAGGAGTGTCTTTTAAGTAAAAGAATATTGTATAAAAATAGTATTAAATTAGAGCCAAGAAAAGAATCTATAGAGTTAACACAACAATTTTTATTATTGGTGGACAAAGATTACAATACTAATTATTTAAGTAATTTAGAATTGAAAAATATGTTGACAGTACATATAGATAAAATGCTATATCGTTTAGAGCAAGGACATTTTGAACATAACGTTTCTGTAAAAAATGCAGAAATGTTATATAAGAAAGAAACCAGCATGTTAGAGATTCTAAATGAACTTATATTAAATAAATATGGATATGATATCCAAGAAGAAGAAATAAGCTTCATTATATATTATTTAGGAGCTTTTGCTAAGACAAAAATAAAGGCCATAATAATCAGTGATATTGGACAAAGCATAGCTGAAAGTATGGTGAAACAGATAAATAATTATTGTGGAGAAAAAATAGAAATTATAGGAAGTTTTTCTTTGAATTATATAAGACAGTTTCCTATTGATGTAGATGTTATTTTTACACCAATAAGACTATTTAATATTAATATTCCTAATAAAACTAAAATTATTTATATTAATTATGTATTACAGGAAGAGGATATTAAAAGGATACAAGAATTTTTAATTAATTATGATGGAGGAATAGATGAAGTATAAACTTATTGCATTAGATTTAGATGGAACACTTTTAAATAGTAATGGCTGTATTAGTGATGAAACTATAAAATCAATAAAAATTGCTATTGAAGAAAATGTACAAATTATTCCTGCAACTGGAAGAAATATATCCTTAATATGTGAAGAAATAAGAAGCATAAAGGGGATTAACTATGTTATAGCATCAAATGGAGCTGCTGTAATAGATTTGAAACAAAACAAAATTATTTTTTCTGAATATATTGCGACTGATATATTAAAAGAAATAATTGAAATCATTAGGGAATATCCTATTGCAATTGAATTTTATGCAGATGGATATAGTTATATGGATGAAGATGTTTGGGCAAATCCCAATAAATATAAATTAACAGAAGAAAATCTGAATCTTTTATCAGATAATCATAAAATGGTTAAGAATATTTTATCTAAGATTATTAAAGGAGAAAACCTAAGCTGGGTAGATAGTGTTGAAAAGATAAATATTCCGTTTTTAAGTGAAAATATGAAGAATAAAATATTTAATAGGTTATTAGCAATAAAAGATAAGGTTAAAGTAACATCTTCAGTAAAAGATAATGTTGAAATAAACGCAGTTAATGCAAATAAAGGAAATGGATTAAAAGAAATAAGTAAATTACTAGATATAAATTTAGAAGAAACAGTTGCTATTGGAGATAATAATAATGATATAGAAATGCTTGAAATGGCAGGCGTTGGAATTGCTATGGGAAATGCAAGCAATGATATAAAAATGAAGGCTGATTTTGTTACATTAAATAATGATGAAAATGGAGTTGGAAAAGCAGTTTTAGAGATTTTAAAGAAAAATATATAATTGTATAAGCTGGAATCGTTGTGTCATATCTATGTGTTATTACAAAACAAATTACTGTTATTTATGTCTAATACTAAGGAGGAAAGACTTTATGAATAAAGAATTTTCGGTATTTGATAATCGAGTGCATGAGCTTTTGCATGGAGGTGATTATAACCCTGACCAGTGGTTAAAGTATCCAGAAATTTTAGAAGATGATATAAGGCTTCTAAAACTTGCGAAGTGCAATTGCGTTTCTGTAAATATATTTGGATGGAGTGCTATAGAACCAGAAGAAGGAAAGTATGCATTCGAATGGCTAGATAAAATCATGGATGACATGGCTGAAAATAACATTCATGTGATCTTAGCTACACCAAGTGGAGCAAGACCTGCATGGATGTCTGAGAAATATCCAGAAGTTTTAAGAGTAAATAGAGATAGAACAAAAAATATTCATGGACAGAGGCATAATCATTGTTTTACTTCACCGATTTATAGGGAAAAAACATATAAAATTAATGAGATATTAGCTAAAAGGTATAAAGATCATCCAGCCTTAATAATGTGGCATATTTCAAATGAGTATAGTGGAGAATGTCATTGTGAACTTTGTCAAGAAGCCTTTAGAAATTGGCTTAAGAAGAAATATGATAATGATTTAGAAAAATTAAATGAAGCTTGGTGGACTGGTTTTTGGAGTCATAGATTTACAAGCTGGTCACAAATAGAAAGCCCATCTGAGAAAGGCGAAATATATGTTCATGGACATAATTTAGATTGGAAGAGATTTGTCACAGATCAAACCATAGATTTTTATAAAAATGAAATTTCTCCAATAAGAAGAATAACTCCCAATGTTCCAGTAACATCTAATTTTATGGGAGCATATCCCCATATGCAGTTGTTCCTAAGATTAGATTATTGGAAATTTGCTAAAGAATTAGATGTAGTATCTTGGGATAGCTATCCAGCATGGCATAATAATTTTGAAAGTACTTCTGATTTAGCCTCAAATGTTGGTTTTGTACATGATATATACAGATCGCTAAAAGGAGGACAACCATTCTTAGTTATGGAAAGTACTCCAAGTTTAGTAAATTGGCAGAAAACCAATAAATTGAAGCGTCCAGGAATGCATATGTTGTCATCAATACAAGCATTGGCTCATGGATCAGATTCAGTTTTATATTTTCAATGGAGGAAGGGAAGAGGTGCCTCTGAAAAATTCCACGGAGCCGTAGTTGATCATTGTGGACATGATAATACAAGAGTATTTAAAGATGTTTCAAAAGTTGGAAGTGTCTTAAAGCAATTAAAAGAAATTAAAGGATCAACTACAGAATCAGAAGTGGCAATAATATATGATATTGAAAATAGATGGGCTATTGATGATTTACAAGGATTAAAGAAAGATAAAAAAGGATATGTAGAAAGCTGTCAAGAAGCTTATAAGGTGTTTTGGGAAAATGGAGTATCAGTAGATGTAATTAATATGGATTGTGATTTATCAAAATACAAGCTTGTTATAGCACCAATGCTTTACATGATTCGTCCAAAGGTAGCAGAGAGAATAAGTGAGTTTATAAAAAATGGTGGAACATTTGTTACAACTTATTTTAGTGGTATTGTAGACGAAAATGATCTTTGCTTCTTAGGAGGTTTTCCAGGACCACTTCGAAAAGCTACTGGTATTTGGGCAGAAGAAACAGATTCTTTATATGATAATGAAGTAAATTATATAGATTTTAAAGATTCTAACATAGATGGATTAAAAGGAAGCTATGAAGTAAAAGATTATTGTGACTTGATTCATGCAGAAACTGCAGAGATCCTAGGAGTATATAAAAGCGATTTTTATGCAAATATGCCTGCTTTAACAGTTAATAATTATGGAAAAGGAAAGGCATATTACATTGCGGCAAGAACAAAAGAAGATTTCAATAATGATTTTTATTCAAAACTTATTAAAGAGCTTAATATTAAGAGCGTAATTGATGGAAAATTACCTAATGGAGTTACAGCACAAATGCGTTGTAATGAAAAGTATGAATTTATATTTCTTATGAATTTTACTGAAGAGGAGAAAACTGTTAATCTGGAAAATAAAAATTATATAGACATGATTTCAGGCGAAGATATAGGTAAAGAGATACATTTAGATAAGTATGGAATAAAAATTCTAAAAAATAGAAGAATTAATTTATAAAAAATAATATAAAAGACTTTCTCAAAATAATTGGGAGAGTCTTTTAGGATTGTTTTTTAGGATAATTTTGCAGAAATATAATTATTATTAAAAGTGAAACTATTAATTTAGGTTTTCGTGTTATATTCAATAAATTTAAAATTGGCAAATATGGTTAATAAGGTTTATAATAAAACTGTCACAAAATAGTGACTAAAATATAAAAGGAATGATGGCTTTATGACTATTACTATTATTACATCAGAAAATAGAAGACTTTGTCCAGCTGTAGTATATAGCCTTGAAGATAAAGAAAAAAAGAATCCAATTTTCGATATTGATGATATTTATGATATTCTATATAAAAATCAAAATATTTTAGTTATATCTACCCAATTTGATCAGTATGGAAAAGAGCTTAAAATTTTTAATGGTGAATTAGGAAAATCAGATGTAAAAGCTTTGTTTGCAACACAAGATACTAAGCCTAATAATGAATTAGATTGTGTCATGACTTTATCAGAGGCAGCTAAGAAATGGGGATTGTCTGATGGATCAACTATTAGGAAGGCTATAGAAAGAGGGAAATTTGAACAAAATGAAATAAAACAGGCAGGGAATGTATGGATTATAACTTATTCAGCAATGGAAAGGGTATTTGGCTCAATAAAAGATGAAGAAAATGCTTATATCATACATGATGACTTTGAATCTATTTATATGACTAAATCCTATTGGGAATATGCTAAGTCACATTATACAGATGGAGCCTATATTATGGCTAAATCTAAAGAACTTGAAATTAAGTACCAATACATAAAAGATTTATGTATGAAAGGCTTAGAAGCATTAAGAAACAATCAAAAGATAATTATAAAGAAAAGCAGAGATAATCAGATAAGACAGATAATAGAAAGTGAAGAGGAATTTTATTTATATATTGAATTATTTACTAGTAGAAAAATATTGTCTTCAGAATTGACCAGTAAATTAATAGGTGATTTAAAATCTCTTTCAGAATAAAAATTACTGTAGAATACTTTTAAGAAGAATTTTATAAATGAAAGGTGATGTTGCATAAGTAATTTATTTAAGGTAACAAAATATTATTAATAGAAGTTATGATAATAGAACCGTATAAATTTTTATAAATATAACGCGTTATGCTAGTTAATAATAGTCAAAAACAAAAATAGAATAAATAATTGTTTCATA
>ERZ1036424.537-NODE-537-length-13777-cov-7.314459_pt1 | contig 13777 bp, 13 predicted proteins | sample MGYA00514221_ERZ1036424 | MGnify/ENA primary metagenome ERZ1036424 (study PRJEB33795, sample SAMN09464939) | human gut metagenome | host: Homo sapiens | place: USA: Stanford, California | collected 2016-11 | study: EMG produced TPA metagenomics assembly of the...
GCACGCCGAAAGTAGTTGGGGGATCGCCCCCTGCGAGGATAGGACGTTGCCACGCCAACCAAGAGCTTTACCAGTGATGGTAAGGCTCTTTTTTTGTTTTCCGCTATGATAGAAAAACGATGCGTACCGCATCAACCGCCGTCCTAGCTTAGCCCAATGGCCCGGGCCTGCCTCGGAGGTTGGGGCGCACTTCCATTTTGCGCAAATCCAAACATTTGTCCTGTCTTTCCCCAGCTCTAGAAAGGAAATTACATTGGAGACTGATTAAGTGCGAGCACCGTAGCATGTAGCATAAGCATGCAAGTTTAAATCCGGGGGGACGAACTGAACAAGAGGAAGGGCGTTGCCAAGTTAATCACAAGTGAGCAATCTTCACAACTGAAAACGATTGCAATATAATAAAACCGTTGATAGATCATTAGGAATGGATAGTGAGGAAGCTCATAATGGCAACTGTATACATGACGGCGGTCTTTCCGGACGTCGCAAGCAAGGTGTTGGATGAAGCGGGGATCGACCACGATGGTTTTAGTGGCGAAGGCCTGATCACCAAAGAGGAACTACTCAAGCACGTGGGTGACGTGAAGGTCTTGATTACGCCACTGTCAACCAAGGTCGATCAAGACGTCATCGATGCGGCCCCAAACCTGAAGCTGATCGCTAACTTTGGGGCTGGCTTTAACAACATCGATACCGCCTACGCCCGCAAGAAGGGGATCGACGTGACCAACACCCCCTTTGTTTCCTCGGTGGCGACCGCTGAAATCGCTAGTGGACTAGCAATTGCCCTGTCACGGCGGATTGTGGAAGGTGACCACGTGATGCGGACGGTCGGTTTTGATGGCTGGGCGCCGCTGTTCTTCCGGGGGCACGAACTAGCGGGTAAAACGCTAGGGATCGTTGGCTTAGGTGATATCGGTAAAAACGTTGCCCAACGCCTGGCTGCCTTTGATATGAAGATCCTCTACACCCAACGTCACCAGGCCGACCCAGCGGTGGAAGCACATTACGGCGCCACCTACGTTAGCCTAGACGAACTGCTGGAGCAAAGCGATATTGTGTCCCTGCACTGCCCATTAACGCCGGCGACCACCCACATGATCGCGGCGCCGCAGTTTAAACGGATGAAGGACAACGCCCTGTTGATCAACTGTGCCCGGGGACCGGTCATTGCGGAAGCCGACCTGTTAGTTGCCCTCAAGAACCATGACATCGCCGGGGCGGCCCTTGACGTTTACGAAGCAGAACCAGAAGTGGCGGACGAATTTAAGCACCTCGCTAACGTCATCTTGACCCCGCACATCGGGAACGCCTCCTATGAAGCGCGGGATGCGATGGCTAAAATCGTGACGACCAACGCCGCCCGGGTGTTAGCGGGTAAACAACCGCAATACGTGGTAAACGGAAATAACGACTAGTTAATCAATTCACAAGTCATGGTCAAAACTACCAGAAAAGCCGGCAAGCTTTGTTCACTGCGGACATTGTATTGTTGGCTTTAGTTTTCAACAATGATTAAAGAGATGGTACCAATGACAATCGTTGGCCAACTTGTTGGTTAACGCAACCCACAAAGGAGTGGATAAAATGAGTGACTTAACAATTAAAGAACGCCTGATTATGACCCCGGGGCCGGTTTCAATCGACCCGCGGGTTTCCCAAGCCATGAGCAACCGGATCTTAGGCCAATTTGATCCTGATTTCTTAACCATCATGGACGACACGATGGAACTGACCCGCCAAGCCTTTGAAACGAAGAACAAGTGGGCCTTTGCCGTTGACGGTTCTGGCCGCGCCGGCTTAGAAGCCCTGATGAGCAACATCATCAGCAAGGGTGACAAGGTCTTAGTTCCCGTTTTAGGCCGTTTCGGTAACCTGGGGATTGAACTCGCACAACGGGCCGGCGGAGAAGTCATCACCATGGAAACCGAGTGGGGAACGGTGTTTGACCAAGACGAAATCATTGCTAAGATTAAGGAAGTTAAGCCAAAAGTGGTGGCAATTGTCCACGGGGAAACCTCGACGGGACGCCTGCAACCAATTGACCGGTTGGGGGCCGCCGTAAGAGAAGTGGGCGGTTTCTTAGTGGTCGACGCGGTGGCTTCCTTTATGGGAGCGCCCGTTAAGGCCGACGAATGGCAAATCGATGCCGTCGTGGGGGGCTCACAAAAGTGTTTGGGTGCCTTACCGGGGATGTCATTAGTGACCTTTAACGACCGGTTTGCGGACGAAATCAACAAGCGTAAGCGGATTGAATTAGGGGTGCGGGGAGAAGACGCCCAAACCGCCGCTAACTTTGTCCCGAGCAACTACCTTGATTTAACCCAGCTACAAGACTACTGGTCACCAGCCCGGGTTAACCACCACACCGAAGCCACGATTGGTATCTACGGGGTTTACGAAGCCCTGCGCTTAGGGGTTCAAGAAGAGGGGCTGGCCAACCGTTTTGCCCGCCACCAGCAAGTACACCAAGCCTTAAACAACGCCGTTAAGGCCCTGGGCTTAACGATCTTTAACGAGGGGGACCACGAAATGCCAATGGTCACCTGCGTTGAGATTCCGGAAGCACTACGGGATACCAATTTCCAAAGCGAACTCTTAACCAAGTTTGGGGTTGAAATTGCGGCCTCCTTCGGGAGTTTGCAAGGAAAGATTTGGCGACTGGGAACGATGGGCTACGTGGCCCAAAAGGGTTACCTAGTTCGCTTCATCTCCATCTTTGGGGCCGCCCTCTTGCAAGCAGGCTACCCGGCTGACGTGAAGGCCTCCCTCGACGCAGTAGACCAAGCCTTCGCATAATAGTATTACGATAAACGACAAAGCCCCCTGGTTTGCAGTTGCAAACTGGGGGGCTTTTTTAGCTATGGAAACCGCCGGCCTAGTGGCTAAGTCCGGTCACAGAACACCGCTGGCGCGCTAACCTGTGCCCGAACCTTACTACGGCCTGCCCAATGGTTGGGTCGCACTTCTTTATTCCAAGAGGTCAGCCTGGTTTTCGTCGGCGGACAGTTCCAGGGCCAAGCGAATATTGAGACTGGTTTGGGGGTCCTTAATGGTCTTGCCCAGTATTTTTTCGCACTGCTTGATCCGGTACTTGATGGTGTTGCGGTGCAAGAACAAGACGGTCGCGGTTTTGGTGATTTCGCAGTTATAACTGAGGTAGCACCGTAATGTCTTGCGCAGGTCTTGCATGGCCGGTTCGCTAGGGAAGGCGAGGTCGCCCAGTACCTTTTCGCAGTAGTAGTGGATCCGGTCGGGGTCCACGTCTTCAAATAAGCCAACTAGCCCCTTGGGGTGATAGTAGTTGACGATGGTGGGCGAGAGCTCCTGGGGGAAGTCGCGGACCGCCGTTCGGGCCTCGATGTAGGAGTTGGCAATCCCAGACAGGTGGTCGTAGGAGTTGCCGATCGAAAAGCGGAGGTGGATCCCGACGGCCTTACTTAGTTCGGTGGAGAGGTTGGTTAAAATCCGCTCGGTATCCCGGGAAAAGGACTGGAAGATAAGGATTAGCTCGTCGCTGCGCGTTAGCTTAAAGATAATGACGTCCTTTAAGTGGCGGGGGAGCTTTTCTTGGAGCCAGCGGTTGGCCACCTGTGGGGACCGCTCAATTGACGTCGACTTTGAAAACGTCGACGACTACTCCCTTTATGAAGGGATGAAGCAAATTGCCAAGACGGGCAAGGTGTTAGCAATTCACGCCGAAAACGCCGCGGTGACCGACCGACTGGGCGAAATTGCTAAGGCCAACGGGGAAACCACTTTGGCCGCTTACGTTGACAGCCGCCCGATCTTCACCGAAGTGGAAGCCATTCAACGTGCCATCCTCTTCTCTAAGGAAACGGGCTGTCCGATCCACATCTGTCACGTGGCCTGCAAGGAAGGGGTCGACGCCGTGGTTAAGGCCCAAGAAGAAGGGGTCAACGTCACTTGTGAAACCTGTGTTCACTACCTCTACTTCACTAAGGACGAGTTAGACGCCATTGGCCCGGTTGTGAAGTGCTCCCCGCCAATCCGTGAACAAGCCCAAAAGGACGCCCTGTGGCAACGGGTGGAAGATGGTAAGGTGGCCTTTGTGACCTCCGACCACTCCCCATGTACGCCGGACTTAAAGGACTCCGACAACGCCTTTGACGCCTGGGGTGGGATTTCCGGGGTTCAAAACGACGTTGACGTGATGTTTGACGAAGCCGTGCAAAAGCGGGGGATGGCCTTAAAGGACTTCGCTAAGTTGATTGCCACCAACCCAGCCGACCGCTACAACCTGACCCAAAAGGGACGGATCAGCACCGGTAAGGACGTCGACTTTGTTTTGATCAAGCCAAACGCACCGTACACGCTGACGGCGGATGACTTAGAGTACCAAAACAAGATCAGCCCATACATCGGCCGTGAAATCGGGGCGCAGGTCGTTCAAACCATCCTGCGTGGTCAAACCATCTACAGCCAAGCGGATGGGGTGACCGCCGACTTCCCTGGTCAATTCATCAAGTAAGTTGTTGGAAAGGAACGTTAACCGGTAAAGCAAACGGTCCGTTCCTTTTTTTCAGCGCTCGCCCGCCACGGCGAACAAAGAAGGGTTCGTTTTTAGTTAAAGTGACTAATGAACCGGATGGTGAAACCGAATACAATGATCCTGAAATAAGCACAAGGAGGGCTCAGAAATGGAATTAGCACCAACCGTAAAGCGCCGCCTCGACCAGCTGTCATCAATTGGCAGCGACCCAACCGGGGGCTTGACGCGACTGCTCTACTCTGACGAGTGGTTAACGGCGCAAAAATACGTTCAAGAAGAGATGACGGCCATGGGAATGACCACCAAGTTTGACGGGGTCGGGAACCTGTTTGGCCGCATCGAAGGAAAGGAACTCCCCAACGAAATGGTGATGACGGGTTCGCACATCGACACCGTTGTCAACGGGGGAAATTTAGACGGGCAGTTTGGGGTGCTGGCCTCCCTGACGGCCGTGGAGTACTTAAAGGAAAAGTACGGTCAACCCAAACGATCCTTAGAAGTGATTTCGATGGCCGAAGAAGAAGGTTCCCGCTTCCCGACCGTTTTCTGGGGGAGCAAGAATTTCGTGGGCATCGCCGATAACGAAGAGGTTAAAGACATTAAGGATGGTCAGGGTAAGGGCTTTGTCGACGAAATGCGCCGCCAGGGCTTTGACTTCCAGGAACAAACCCGCCGCGATGACATCGTCGCCTTTGTCGAAGAACACATCGAATACGAAGGCATGAAGGACGTCTTGTTATGGGACTTCTTGCCAACCGATGACCTGGGCTTTGACATGAACGTCCACATCCTCTCCTTTGAACAGGGGGCAAGCCACGCCTACGTGGAAACCCACTACCAAGAACACGGGGCCTACCTGATCAGCGGGCAAGGGATGCACAACCTAGACAACGAATGGTACCCGGTTGAAAAGGGTGATTACCTCTTCATGGGTTCCTACTCCCCGCAAGCCGCTTACGCCGTTGGCCGGGGTGAACCGTTGGCCTACGTCTACTCCAAGGATGCTAACCGCGACCCAGAAATTTAACTGACAGAAGGAGTTAACGATGGCGGAACCAGGAATCACCTTAGTTGATGCAGCCGAACTCAAGGAATTAATGAAAAAGAAGTTCATGGCCGCGGGCTTACCGGAAGCACCAGCCGAGGAAACGGCCAAGCACTTAACCTACGCCGACGCGTGCGGGATCCACTCCCACGGGACGGTACTGGTGGCTTATTACGCCGAGCGAATTGCAAAGGGCGGGGTGAACCTCGCTCCCAACATTACGTTTGAAAAGACCGGCGCCGCCAGTGGGATCGTTCACGGCGACAACGGGATGGGACAATACGTCTGCAATAAGGGGCTCGACTACGCGATTGACCTAGCCAAGGAGAGCGGAGTTGCCGCCGTGGGGGTGGAAAAGACCGGCCACAGCGGAATGCTCTCTTACTACGTTAAGCGGGCCGCCGAAAACGGCCTGGTGGCGATTGCCATGTGTCAATCCGATCCGATGGTGGTGCCGTACGGGGGGAGCGAAAACTACTTTGGGACCAACCCAATCGCTTTTGCCGCCCCAACCGATTTGGAAAAGCCAGTCGTCTTTGACATGGCGACCACCGTGCAAGCCTGGGGGAAGATCCTAGACGCCCGCTCCAAGGGCAAGGCGATCCCGGACACCTGGGCCGTGGACCAAAACGGGGACCCGACCACCGATCCAAACGAAGTGGCCGGCCTGTTGCCGATTGCCGGGCCGAAGGGTTACGGGTTGATGATGATGGTCGACGTGATTGCCGGGAGCCTCTTGGGGTTACCGTTTGGAAAGCACGTTTCCTCAATGTACGAAGACTTAACGCAAAAGCGGAACCTGGGCCAATTCTACATCCTGTTGGATCCGGCCCGCTTCACCGACCCGGCCGCCTTCAAGCACCGGGTGGGGGAAATGGTCGCAGAACTCCACGCCATCAAGCCGGCCAGCGGCTTTAAGAGCGTCCGCCTGCCGGGGGAAGGAAGCCAGATCCGCTACCAAAAGGCAATGGAAGACGGGATTGAAGTCGCCACTGAGATTTACGATTACTTGAGAAGCGACACCGTTCACTTGGACATGTACGATGGCAAGGGTGCCTTTGCTTAGAAAAGAGGGGTGATTAGCGAATGCTACACACAATTATTGAAAAAAACAGTTACCATGATTCAATTGTTCTGATGCTTTTGACCAACCACCTGAAGGAAATCGCCGTGGTTAACAACGTTCAAGTGATGATGGGGACCCCCGCCAACAAAGACATCTTCAAGACCGGGGGCTTGGCCACGCCGGAATTAGACGAAGCCGACCCCGCCCTGCGGGGAAAGGCCGGCACCCAGATCAGCGTGTATAATTAATTGTTGAAATCGCTACCAATCTTTCTCCTAAGTATAGTAAAATTAATACCAAACCAAATCTCTTGCTCACCCGAGTGGGAGATTTTTTGTACCCTGCGTTAGGAAAGGATGAGACCAATGGTAAAGAAGATCATTTTAGACTGCGACCCGGGCCACGATGACGCCTTAGCGATGACCTTAGCTGTTGCCAACCCGGCGATTGACCTGGTGGCGGTGACGACGTCGGCGGGTAACCAAACCCCGGATAAGACCTTGAACAACGCCCTGCGAATGCTGACGATCTTAAAGCGCCCTGACATCCCGGTGGCCGCCGGGGCCCAGGTCCCGCTGGTCAAACCACTAGAAACGGCGCCCGAAGTTCACGGCGAAACCGGCCTGGACGGGGCCGACCTGCCGGAGCCGGGCTTTTTGCCCCAAAGCCTGCCGGCGATCGAGTTAATGGCGCGGGTCCTGCAAGAAAGTACGGAAAAGGTGACCCTGGTCGTGACCGGGCCGATGACCAATGCCGCCCTGTTTTTGCGGACCTGCCCGGACCTGGCTAGGGAAAAAATTGACCAAATCGTCTTCATGGGCGGGGCAATGGGGTTGGGTAACTGGCAACCCAGCGTCGAGTTCAACATCTTCGTCGACCCCGAGGCAGCCAAGATCGTGCTGAACTTTGGCCTGCCGCTGGTGATGGTACCCCTAAACGTCACCCACCAGGCCCAGATCACCAAGCCAGAAATTGACGAAATCGCCCAGCTGGATAACCCGGTGGCCCAGGCCTTTGTGGGCTTGTTGAACTTCTTTGAACGTTACCACGAGGATCCGAAGTGGGGCTTTGTCGGCGCCCCGCTCCACGACCCCTGCACGATTGCCTGGTTGATTAATCCGGCCCTGTTTGACGGTGTGGATGTCAACGTCGACGTGGAGACGACCGGGGAGTTAACCCGGGGCGAAACGGTTTGCGATTACTACCACCTAACCGGCAAGCCGGTTAACACCAAGTTACTCCTTAAGGTTGACCGGGCCGGCTTTATTTCCCTAGTCAAAGAATCGCTAGCCAGTTTTGGTTAGAAAATTAGTTTGCTTTTAAAACCGTTGGGCGTATCCTAAGAAAAAAAGCGCCCGCCACAAGAAAGGAATCCTCAAAATGGAAGCACACCAAGCACTCGAACGCCGTCGTAGCACCCGTTGGTTTTTGGACCGCCCGGTCGATCCGGACGATTTAAAGACGATTGTGGTCCAGGGACTGCACGCCCCTTCCTGGGTCAACTCCCAGCCCTACCACGCCCACATTGTGACCGGAGAGACCCTCCAAAGGATCAAAGACGACTACCTTGAGGCCAGCAGGAATGGTAAGGAAAGCAAGCCGGAACTGCCCCCGACGCCACTGGAAGATTGGTCGCCCTTGGCCCAGCAAAACATGACCCACTGGAGGGAAGGGGTGGAACACACCCTTGGTGACATGAAGGTCATGGAAGAGGCTGCGAGCCATTTGTACAACGCCCCGGCGATCGTTTATTTAACCCTGCCCAAGAACTTCTCGCCGTGGTCATTGTATGACCTAGGGGGCTTTGGCATGGGGATGATCATCGCCGCTACCGACCAGGGGATTGCGAGCTTACCGGCCTACCGCTTCGTGATCTATCCGGACATCATTCGCCAACACGTTGAGATTCCGGAAGACGAGGTGCTGGTGCTCGGGATTGGCTTGGGCTACCGTGATTCCTACGCCCCGGTGAACCGGATTATTGCGGCCCGCGAACCGCTGACCGAACTTTTAGACTATAAGGAGTAATTGTAAGCCATGGCTGACCAAGAATTGTTCATGCAAAACATGTTGACCGAACTAACCACCTCGCAACGCTTTACGGAGGGGAACGCGCCCGCCTTCTCCCCCGACCGGGTTAATTACGACCCGGCTTCGCCTTTAAATGGGCGCCGGGTGGCCTTTTTGGGTTCTTCAATCACCTACGGGCTCTTCGCCAAGGGGGTTTCCTTCGTCGATTACCTGCAGGCCAAGGACGGTTTGGTCGCCACCAAGGCGGCCGTTTCTGGGACCACCTTGGCCGGTACCGACGTCAACGGCTACTTAAAGCGGATGAAACGGCGCTTCAACGGTCAAAAAGCGTACGACCTCTTTGTCTGCCAGCTATCGACTAACGACACTCGGCACGGGGCGACCCTGGGTGAGCGAACCGGCAACGAACAGCGGGAGGGCTTTGACCTGTCAACCACGCTGGGGGCGATCGAAGAAATCTGCGCGTACGTCAAGCAGACCCTCGACTGCCCAGTCCTCTTTTACACTTGCGTTAACCAAAAAGACGACGGCACCTACGCCCAGCTAGTTGATGAACTCAAGTTGTTACAAGCCAAGTGGGACTTTGCCATCCTCGACCTGTTTAACGACGCCGGCTTAAACGCCGCGACCGCTGCCCGCCCCAACGCCATGTATGACGAGGTCCACCCGACTCAGGCGGGCTATTTGAAGCTGTGGTTACCGGTCTTTGAACAAAAGCTCGGCGCCCTGCTTGGTTAGGGGGGCAGCCATGGAATACGAAGACTTATTTAAAAAGATCACTGCGTGGGCCCACGACCGCGGTATCGACCAGGCCGACCCGCGGGTTGAATTCATGAAGATGGCCGAGGAACTCGGCGAATTATCGGCGGCTTATAACAAAGAGCACCACGCTAAGATGGTGGATAGCATCGGTGACCTGCAAGTGGCGCTGTTGATCTTTTGCCAGTTGGTCGGCGTCGACCACAAGGAAGCGATTGAAGCGGCCTACAACCAAATTAAGGACCGGACCGGTAAGACGACCACCGCGGGGGTGTTCATTAAGCAGAGCGACCTGCACGATTAATGCATTCTAAGCATTAATTCCGATCAAAAGAAGGTATCGGCGAATTGCTTGTTTAATCTTGGCCTAGCGGGGTATGATTAATAACGTAAATGATTAAGTGAGCAAGAAGGGAGCGCATTAACCGATGAAAAGTGCAATGTTTATGAAAAAGGGGCTCGTTGAAGTCCAAGACGTTGACAAGCCGACCGTTAAGAACCCAGACGATGTCGTGATTAAGGTTTTACGGGCCTGCGTTTGTGGTTCCGACCTCTGGGCTTACCGGGGCTTAGATGACAAGCCGGCCAACTCAATCAACAGTGGTCACGAAGCCATTGGGATCGTGGAAGAAGTCGGCGCAGACATCACCACGGTTAAGCCGGGCGACTTTGTGATCGCTCCGTTCACGCACGGCTGTGGCCACTGTCCAGCCTGCTTAGCTGGTTTTGACGGGGTTTGCCAAGACCACAGTGATAACTTCTCCAACGGGACCCAGGCTGAATACTACCTGGCCCAACACGCACAGTGGAGCTTGGTGAAGGTACCAGGTAAGCCGGAAGACTACAGCGAAGCCATGCTTAAGTCCTTCTTGACCCTGGCCGACGTAATGGCTACTGGTTACCACGCCGCACGCGTTGCCGACGTTAAGCCGGGCGACACGGTGGTGGTAATGGGTGACGGGGCCGTTGGTTTGAGCGCCATCATCGCCGCTAAGCTGCGTGGCGCCAAGCGGATCATCTCAACTTCTCGTCACGATGACCGCCGCGAGTTAGCCGCTGAATTTGGTGCTACCGACAACGTGGCCGAACGTGGCGACGAAGCGGTGAAAAAGATCCTCGCCATGACTAACGGCGGGGCCGACGCCGTCCTCGAATGCGTGGGGACCGCTCAATCGACCGACACCGCCATGAAGGTGGGTCGTCCGGGCGCCATCGTTGGCCGGGTTGGTTTGCCACACGACGCTACCATGGACATGGCCACGCCGTTCTACCGCAACACCGCCGTTGCTGGGGGCCCAGCCTCCGTTACCACCTACGACAAGGACCTGCTCTTAAAGGCCGTCTTGGATGGTAAGATCAACCCGGGGAAGGTCTTCACCAAGACTTTCACCCTGGATGAAATCAACGACGCCTACCAAGCCATGGCTGATCGTCAGGTCATCAAGAGCTACGTGAAGGTTAGCGATTAAAAAGAAGTGCGACCAACCTCCTCGGTAAGCCGTATGACTAAGCTGGGGACGAAGGTTGATGCGGCACGCATCGTTCTTCGTCCTGCTTAGGCACTAGGCTTACGGTTGGGAGCACGTTAGCTGAATAATCGTTGAGAAACACAAAAAACCGCCGCCCCACATGGGGCGACGGTTTTTTGTGTGCTGATTGGTTGATCGCGTTGCTTACAGTTGTTGTGCTACCGCTTGGTTAACGGCGTCGGCCTGGCTTTCAATCAGGGCAACCTTGCTGGCAATCACTTCTTTATCCATCGTGATTTCCCGGGTCAAGCCCGCCACATTTTCCTTGGGTTCAAAGAAGGCGTTGAACTCATCAGACCGTTGCCGGGTGTGGAAGACGGCGGCGGTAACGGTGATGAAGGTGGCAAATTCCATGTCACCACCGACCGTCTTGTCTAACCAATCCCACTCGTTGCGGATCCAGTCCCAAGCCAGCTGTTGGCCGGTCGGGTTGGCCAAGACGCCGCGGTACCAGCCGCGGAGGTCCTGCGGCTTGATGGTAGTGGCGTCTTCGAAGTGGTCAACTAGGTCACGGAGTTGAGCGGTTTCCTTGGTGGCGACCAAGGCGCCGCGCAGATCTTGCTTGTAGCTTGGGTCGCTGGTCGTCCGGTAGTCAGTTAGCAGTTGGTCAAAGAGGGCTGATGTGTTGAAGTTTTGGACTTCGTTTTTTAAGACTAATGGCCGGATGGTGGCTTCGATGCTCAGTGGTTGGTTTTGGTGATCCAAGAAGATTTGGTGGGCGGCTTCCTTGGCCTGGGCGTTGTCAGCGTACAAGGCGGCGCTTAAGACCAACGGCCGGGTCAGTTGGTCGTCGATGGCTTCGCCAGCCTTGGCCGACCAGGTGAGGCGGCTAGCTTGGTTCACACTTAATTGATCGAAGAAGTGCTTCAGGTTAGCTTCTTGATCGCTGCCCGGAATGGTGAAGTTCTTCAAGAAGTTGGCGATCTGGTAGAGGGCGGTGTTGACGATTGAGGATGGGTCGTCCTTGAACTTGGTCAACAGCGGGACCAAGGTGGCGAAGGGAAGCCGCTTCCCTTCGGCTAAGAGGCGCAGGTCCTGGAGTAGTTGGCGCTTGGTGATTGCATCCAGTTGGCCCTCTTCTTTTAAGATGTCTTCTAAGAGGGTGGCGTCGTAGTTGACGATGAAGTGGGAGTTGTTACCGACGTTGATCCGCAGCGGTTCACCAGCTTGAGCGCGTAATTCCCGGTAGTCACCCAGGTCTAAGCGGGCGTCCTTCATAATTTGCGGGGCGGCGAAGTTAGCGTTCAACGGAATTTCCCAGGTCCGCCCCTGCTCCTTAGCGGCGCCAATAAAGAATTGTTCCTGGCTTAAGATCAGGTGACCGTTTTCGACCGTGGCCGCTACGACCGGGTAACCCGGTTGTTCCAGCCAGGAGTTCATGATCTCGCCGATGTTGATGCCGGCCGCGTCGCCGAGGGCTTGCCATAAGTCGGCCCCGGTGGCGTTGCCGTATTGGTGGGCGGCAAAGTAGTTCTTTAACCCTTCGCGTAGCTTGTCGTCACCGAGCAGGGCGCGGACCATCACCAGCATCCGCGAACCCTTGGCGTAAACGATCGCCCCGTCAAAGAGGGCGTCGATTTCGGCCGGGTCATTAACGGCCACGTGCACCGATTGCACCCCGTCGGTGGCGTCGCGTTGCAGAGCCATCGGGGCTTCGGTCGTTTGGAAGAGTTCCCAAATGTGCCAGTCGGGTTCTAAGGCGTCTACGGACAGGTATTCCATCATGTTGGCAAAGGATTCGTTGAGCCACAGGTCATCCCACCACTTCATCGTGACCAGGTCACCGAACCACTGGTGGGCCAACTCGTGGGTGATAACGGTAGCCACGACCCGCTTCATGTCCAAGGCGGTGTTGTCCGGGTCAACTAAAAGGTAGGCCTCCCGGTAGGTGACTAAGCCCCAGTTTTCCATCGCCCCGGCCGAGAAGTCCGGTAGGGCCAGTTGCCAGGAGTGGGGGAGTGGGTACTTGGTTTGGTAGAAGTCCTCGTAAAACTCGATCGCCCGCTTGGCAATGTCTAAGGCGAAATCGAGTTCCTTTGCTTGGTGGGCCTTGGTGGCAAAGACGCCGACCTTGACCCCCGACGTAGTCTCGGTGACCTTTTTTTGTAGGTCACCAAAGGCAAAGGCAACCAGGTAAGTGGACATCTTAACGGTCTCTTCAAAGTAGTGGTAGCCGTCTTCGACCCGTTCTTCCGGCATGTTGGCGAGCACCGTTTCGCCAGGTTGCTCGTCGAACTTAATCGCCAGGCTAAAGGTTGCCTTGGCTTCCGGCTCGTCGATGCTAGGGAAGGCCTGGCGGGCGAAGGTGGTTTCAAACTGGGTGCCGATCAGTTCCCTTTGCTGCCCGTCGACCTGGTAATAAGACGGGTAGATCCCCATCATTGTGTCGGTCAAAGGGGCGGTGTAATCGACCGTGATGGCCACCGGACCGGTTTTGGGCAGGGTGAAGGTCAGGGCCTCTTGTTCATCACTGGTTTCAAATGAAAGGGTGCGCCCTTCTGTCGTCACACTAGTCACCTGCAAGAACTTCTGGTGCAAGGAGATGGTCTTGGTTAAGGCCTCACCGTCAATGGTAACGTGACCGGCAAACTGCTTTGCTTGACGGTTAATGTCGAGCTTGATGTCGTAGTGCGTTGGGTGAAAGGCTTCATAAAAACGGGTAACTGCCATGTTAACTTACTTCCTTTTTTGTTGATAGGCTAAGTATACGCCCGTTGACGGGTTCGGGGGTAGTAAAGAGACGACGAAGGGGTGGGAGACCGCATTCGTCTTCCACCCCTTGTTTAATTAATATTAGCCGGAAATCCCGTGACTTTAGTCATGGGATGGATAGG
>ERZ1036424.539-NODE-539-length-13643-cov-5.159847_pt1 | contig 13643 bp, 5 predicted proteins | sample MGYA00514221_ERZ1036424 | MGnify/ENA primary metagenome ERZ1036424 (study PRJEB33795, sample SAMN09464939) | human gut metagenome | host: Homo sapiens | place: USA: Stanford, California | collected 2016-11 | study: EMG produced TPA metagenomics assembly of the...
TGTTCTTCAGTAGTAAGGTTATGTCCTGGAGCTACAAATGCTTGAATATGTGCACCAACTTCATAACTTAATTGAATAAATGGTTGGTCAGTTTTACCTGGTCCTGATCCTAATCCTTTATCGTATTCAACTTGCCAAGTTAATTCTCCATTAGATGCAGCTGTAGTAGTTGTGAATTTTTGAATACCACTTGAAGCTGAAACAGTCCTAGTTTCTACTACGTTACCAGTGTTTTTATCGATTAATTCAACAGTTGTGTCCGTTGAAGCATCAAATCTCTTATAAGCACGTGTGTAATAGTTTGTGTTGTAACGTGCATTAAACTTAGTAAGATCTACGATACTATAAGTATAGTAGTCGCCTTCTTTAGCAGCATATCCTGATGGTACTGTTTGTGAACGAACACTTGCACCATTAGGATCCTTCATCTCTGGAGTCGCTTTTTCACCGTCTTTTAAGTAAGTGCTTACTGCTACTGGGTTAGAGTTGTGGTCTCCAGATACAGCTTCGTTTGTAACAGCACGACGGTTACGACGACGGCTGCTTACTGCTAGAGCTCCCGCATTTGTACGTTCCTCATTGGATCTTGCAACTGAAGTAACGTCTACACCAGCGCTTGCTACGTTAGCACGTGTAGCAACATTTGGTTGGGCAGTTGTAGCTTCTGCTGCTGTTTCAGCTGTTTCTGTATTTCCAGCTACTGGAGCTGCTGTAGCTGAAGCGTTTGAAGCTGCTGTTGTTGAAGCGTTTGAAGCTGCTGTAGCTGAAGCTGTAGTTTCAACGTTGTTGCTAGCTGCATTTGTAGATGCTGCTGTAGCTGGTTTAGCTGTTTCTGTAGCAGCTTTTTCAGTTGGTTTTGCAGTCTCTGAAGCTGGTTTAGCTGCTTCAGGTTTTGCAGTTTCTGTAGCTTGTTTGTCAGTTGTCTCTGCGGCAGCCTTATCTGTTGTTGAAGCTTCTGGCGTCAAGTTAAATGTTGACGCAGTTGCCTCAGTTGAAGATACAGCTGCAGTAGGATCTGCTTGAGCTGTTGATGCTGTAGGCGTTTCAACTAAATCGGCAGAGCTCTCACCTGCTACCGTAGAGCTTGGTGTTGAAGATGAAGGTTCTGGGGATGTTACTTCATCAGCCTGAGCAATACGAGCAGCAAAGAGCGCTGTCCCTAGTAAGACTGAAGCGACACCAAACGAGTATTTACGCAATGAAAAGCGCTGGCGTCTATTGAAAATGTCTTTCATTAAAAGACCTCCTCTAAAAAGTTAGTTAGTTATAGGTACACACTTATAAAATTAATCCAATTATAAAAGTGAGTATACTATATTCTAACATTCTGACAATTAGCGGTCAAGATTTTTGTCAAAATTTTTTAATTTTATTTTTCAACTTTCTGATTATTCAACTACAAAAAGATTAGCAATATCAACCCAAAAACAACAAAACACCTTATATAACAATATTTATTAACACTTCACTCAATATAAAAATAATTATTTTATCGTTTTATTTTCTAATTAAAACGCTATTCCAAATCTTTTTCTGAACTTCTCTATGACATTAAAAAAACGAACATTCTCTAATAATACAATTATTATCGCACATATTTGTACGCTATTTCAGAGCATTAACTTCACTTTATCCTACTATTACAGTATTGACGAATCATAACAACTATTCAAACGATTCTCATATAATTACTTAAGAGTAACATATTAAACTCAAACATTCTCCCCAAAAAAGAAACCAGCAACTCAAATTGAACTGCTGGTTTACTTTATTTAAAACTAATAAGAGATTTGCCCTTCTCAATTAGATTAATCTTCTTTTTTACGACGATAGCCTTGAATTCCCAGACCAAGAGCCACAATCAGAGCAGAAAAGCCTGCTACTTCGACAGTTTGCTCTGTTTCTTCACCTGTTCGGGGAAGAACTACTTGTTTTTTATATGAAGCTACTTTTGTAGTAGAAGTCTGAGAAGCTGTCTTAACAACGATTCTCGAAGCTTCATTTACTTGTTTTAATTCTTCCGGTTGCGAAGATACTACTGATTTCTTTTCTGTAGAAGGATGTTCTGGTTGCAGGGTCTTGCTTGGCTTACTCGTTTGATTTACAGGAGATTTTGGTTTATCTTGATTTATCGCTATATAGTATATAAGGGTATCCTCTCCTGAATTTTCAGGAATAATGGTGCTACCTGACTGGATAGCTTTTCCAAACTTACTAGGATACTTAGGGTCCTGAAGGTAAGGTTTATAACCTGGAATATCTGGAACAACTGGTAGACCTGATTTGGTTGGGTCTGTTAGATTATTAGGATATTTTACAGATGCAACTTCTAGAAAGTTCGAATCTTCTGATTTGAGTAGTAAGCTTCCGAGCGGTTTGTAGATTATTGTTTCCTCAAGGTTTTCTTGAATAACTTTCTTAGATGACACACTTGCTTTATCAGCATAATAACCCTCTAAAACTTCAGTCACAACCGCATCATAGGTTGCTTTATTAGCTTTCCATGCTGTTGACGAAAGTTCCTGACCAGTCACCATATCATATGTAACGGTGCGTGTCCATTGTGCAACTTGAACCTTGTCGCTTGGCGCCTTAACATTTCCATCTGATACAACATAATGAACTGTCGCTGTAACATCTTTCTGCCACTGATTTTTGCTTGGATATTTTGGACTTAGTGAATCATCTGGGTTGATGGCATCACCATCATGAGGGTTACTAGAACCTACTATTACAGTTTTATGTTTCAAAGTAACCCTCCATGCTTGGGTAACAGACGTATCAGTATCGTAGTATGCTTGTTTTGGGAACTCATCCGTTAACAATTCATAACCACGACTTTCATAAAATGCAATCTTGTCGGCTGTAGTATATTCAATAATTTCACCTGACTTACCTGTAACATGATCACTCTCAAGACTTGTACCAGTCGTTTGGTCAATATAAGTGATAGTCGCCTCTTGAATAGCCTTACGATAAACAACTGGGGTATCTTCTTCTGGCTTACTTGGGGTTATATTGAGAACATCAGTCTCATACCCTGAGATAAGTGGAGATAAGGTTTTGCCCGCCTTGGTTGGATTTTCGGGATCATTCTGATATTGAATTGTTGGTACACCTTGAATTTCTTTGCCATCAGTATCAACTGCAATAATCTTTCCTAACGGTTTATACGTAACTAATTCCTCAGCGTTAGGAGCTTCTGGTGTTACTTGAAGAGAGCCCGCATGTCCTACATTTGCGATGTAGCCTGAAACCACTGGAACTGACACACTACCGTATGTATGACTTGACATATCCCAAGTGCTGACACCTGAAACCATATCCTTTGTCCCAGTGAAGACAAAATCATTTTGAACCTTAGTCGCTGGCGTTTTTTCACCTGCACCAACAAAGGTAACCGTCTGACTGGTGCCCTGCCTCAAAGACTCTTTCTTAGAAACCAAGATAATCTTAGTATCAGCTGTCGCATCTGATGGAAGGACTTGAAGATTACTTAAGTTAAGACCCGTGATGTTTTGACCAGACTTAATCTCATAACCTGTTGGTAGCGTTGGTAGAGTGGTTGACTCTACCTTAGTCGGATCTAGAGCGTTGGTATACGGAACAGCGTCTGTACCAACGATTTGATTCCCCGCTTCGTCCACAAGAATAATTCTTCCCACCGGTGTGTAGCTGACAGTCTCTTCCGCGTTAGGAGTCGCTACGGTAACTTCTAGTTGACCAGCTTGAGACTTATCTGCGATGTAGCCTGGAACTACTGGAACTGGCACACTGCCGTATCTATGACTTGACACATCCCAAGTGCTGACACCTGAAACCATATCCTTTGTCCCAGTGAAGACAAAATCATTTTGAACCTTAGTCGCTGGCGTATTTTCACCTGCCCCAACAAAGGTAACCGTCTGGCTGGTGCCCTGACTCAAAGACTCTTTCTTAGAAACCAAGATAATCTTAGTGTCAGCTGTCGCATCTGGTGGAAGGACTTGAAGATTACTTGAGTTAAAACCCAAGATATTTTGTCCAGACTTAATCTCATAACCTGTTGGTAGCGTTGGTAGAGTGGTTGACATTACCTTAGTCGGATCTGAAGCGTTGTTATACGGAACAGCGTCTGTTCCAACGATTTGATTCCCCGCTTCGTCTACAAGAATGATTCTTCCCACCGGTGTGTAGCTGACAGTCTCTTCCGCGTTAGGTGTCGCTATGGTAACTTCTAGTTGACCAGCTTGAGACTTATCTGCGATGTAGCCTGGAACCACTGGAACTGGCACACTGACGTATGTATGCGAGCTTGTTTTCCAAGTAATAGCGTTTGTTGTTAAATCTTTCTTACCTGTGAAAACATAATCATCCTTGACATTAATCGCTGGCGTCTTTTCTCCTGCACCTTCAAAAGCAACCGTTTGCTTGGTTGATTTCGTTACGTCAGAAGTAAGTGGTACATAAACAATCGGCGTATCTTTTGAGATACGATCCGGATCACTTTCATCATTGGGTTCAATTGTTTTGTCAACAATATTATAACCCCATGCATGAGGTTGTAATTCTCTAATCTTATATCCTGCGGGAGCAGCTGGAATAGCAGTTTCTAAAGCCTCTCTTGGATTGTACGGATTGTTCTCATAAGTTACTGAATTTGAGTTAGGAATGACGTTAAAGTTCTCATCTACTTGAATAATTTTTCCCAACGGTTTGTATATAACCTTATCTGTCACCTCTGGTTCATCAAGAGTAACTGTCTTAAATCCAGCTTCCGCCTTATCCGCATAGTAGCCTGTCACCACTGGAACTGGCACACTGCCGTATGTATGCGAGCTTGTTTTCCAAGTAATAACGTTTGTTGTTAAATCTTTCTTACCTGTGAAAACATAATCATCTTTAATATTAGTAGCTGGCGTCTTTTCTCCTGCACCTTCAAAAACAACTGTTTGCTTGGTTGATTTCGTTACGTCAGAAGTAAGTGGTACATAAACAATTGGAGTATCTTTTGAGATGCGATCTGGATCACTTTCATCATTGGGTTCAATCGTTTTATCAACAATATTATAGCCCCATGCATGAGGTTGTAATTCTCTAATCTTATATCCTGCAGGAGCAGCTGGAATAGCAGTTTCTATAGCCTCTCTTGGATTGTACGGATTGTTCTCATAAGTTACTGAATTTGAGTTAGGAATGACGTTAAAGTTCTCATCTACTTGAATAATTTTTCCCAACGGTTTGTATATAACCTTATCTGTCACCTCTGGTTCATCAAGAGTAACTGTCTTAAATCCAGCTTCCGCCTTATCCGCATAGTAGCCTGTCACCACTGGAACTGGCACACTGCCGTATGTATGCGAGCTTGTTTTCCAAGTAATAACGTTTGTTGTTAAATCTTTCTTACCTGTGAAAACATAATCATCTTTAATATTAGTAGCTGGCGTCTTTTCTCCTGCACCTTCAAAAGCAACCGTTTGCTTGGTTGATTTCGTTATATTTTCGTCTGGTGTAGCTAAAGTATTATTTTGATTGCTGGTTGGTATAGTGACCGTAGGTAAACTACTATTTATAGGAGTCCCGTTATTCGATTCAGAGGTATTTAATGATGACAGATTTCTTCCTCGACGTCCACTACGTCGTATGGGTACTTCAGCTGGGATTGCTTCTGATGATAGTATCTCTGTGGGACTCTCAACTGTTTCTACGGTTGCTAAAACTCTCACTCGACGGAGACTAAATCTTGATGTTTCAGATGTTACCGTATCTGATTTTAATCCTTCAGATAAATCACTTGTAGCTTGACTTTGATTTACTTGAGCCACATATGATTCTTCAGAACTAGCAAAAGACGTAGAATTTCTACTAGTGTTTGTTTCAGATGACGTGTCTTGTTGTATAGAAACTTTTTCATTCTGTACAGTTACTACTTCTTCTACTGGTAACTTTTCTATAGCAGTTGGAACTTCTGATATAGTAGTATCCGATATTGCGGATTCAGCTGCTTCTACAGATTTCACAACGTTATCATTACCTGTTATAACTTCATCAGCTTGTACAGCCTGTCCAGAAAAAAGAACAATTCCAAGTAAGACCGAACAAACGCCAATAGAATATTTTCTCAATGAATAACGTTGACGTTGATTAAAAAAATCTTTCATAAAGTCTCCATAAAAAATTATAATATTTGGGTTATTGCTTTAATTTTATTTTATTATGATGATGCACTTTAAATTCTAACATTCTGATAATTATACGTCAATATAAGTGTCAATAATTTTAATCTTCATTAAATGATTTGTTCTGCTTATTATAAGCCAATAGAGTCTATTGAAATATTTTTAATAATCGGATAAACAAACTAAATAATCAACCTATTTTAAACTTAGCTATCATATAACAAGAATTTCACAAAAAAACTAAAACAACAATTGCTATATCAGACCACACAAAAAACCCAAGCATCATAGACTTGGGTTCATAATCTTATGGGTTTCAGAGGTAAGTTCCTCTATTTTTTTCTGATATGGTTGTCATTCCAAGTCTGCAATTCTTGGTAGGACTTGACTTTCCCTTCTTCCTGAGTCGGTCTAAATGCCCTAACCGGTAACTCGTAGGCATCCTGGCCTTCAGGTGCCATCCAATGGAGTAAGGTATTGAACCAGGTTTCATTGTTAATCTTGCTTGGAATGCTGTAGATCCTAGCATGTTTGGTCTTAATCGCTTCATAAGCATCCTTATGCTCTTTGGCAAAGTTGGTACTATCCATATTGAGGCTTCTGTCTTTTTCAGAAATGTAATAAAGAGCAGGCAGACTCGCAATTGGTGTTTCTCTTGGATGATCTAGATCCTTACCATTAGTTGCACCCGGCAACATTTCAAGACCAAAAGGCTCTAAAGTCTTACGCATATCAACATTGGCGTAATCCAATTCCGAGTACAAAGTATTCGAGTTAGCTGGAATATTCATTTCCTCAATCTTTTGCGTTTTGAGATTGAGGTATTTTTTATTAGAAACAAAATCAGCTGATGACGCACCAAAAGGCATTTGTAAGTAAGCCTGCTCATTAAGCATGAAAAGCCTTAGACTTGCCTGATTTAAATAATCTTCATCCCCAGCTTTTTTAGCCAATTTCAAGAGGTCAATTTGTTTAGGTTTTTGATTTGGTTTTTCCGTGTCATACATATAGATATTAAAGTAGTCATACTTATAAAGTGTCTCACCCTTGGCATTTTTCTTACCAGATTCACCCCCCTTGTACTCTTGAGTGACTAAGTATTGACCAGCTACCCCCACAATGTTAAACATGTTTCTATCATGACCAGGATTTGGTGTCACGAGTAAAAATTCTTTATTATCTCCGAAGGTTTTCAGGGTGATTTTGAACAAGGGGTCTTCTGCATTGCTGCCGGAATAGACAGTCGTACTCGACTTACTGGATGCAGCTAAACCTTTGGTAGCCTTACTGCTACTATTCACAGCAAAGAAGATAGCCGTCCCTGCGATTATAAAAAGCAATGCCACTAAGAGACCTATAAAAACAATTCTTGTGGACTTATCCCCCTTAGGTGTTGGTTTCTTTACAAACTTATTTTCCATAACAATCTCCATTTTTAGTATTGCTTTTAGTATAGCATAGGTGGAGACTATTGATAAGGTGCATCGGCGGTCTAATAGGACTGGATATTTTATTTTCATTTGACAAAATCTCTCGGACAGCGTACAATCAAGGCAAGTAACATTCGGAGGTAAATGGAGACATGAACAACTAAGTCTATTCACAATAAACCTGCTTTATTCGATAGATTGTTTTCATGTCTTTTTTGCGCTCTTTTTCTGTAGAAAATTTATTGGTGGTATCTGCGTTTTTTTGCATCCACACCATCACTATCTCCTAGAGGGCTTTTTAGCTAGATTCAAGACGGTTCTATCTTATAAGGTAGGACTGTTTTTTGACCTTTGATATTGTCCATATTTTTCATGAAACAATATCTACAAGCACTCAGACCTAGGAGGTCCTATGATACAGATTCAACATCTAACTATTACCCATACCAAAGATTTGCGTGAACTCGTTCATGACTTAAATCTAACGATAGCTACTGGTGAAAAAGTCGCTATCATTGGGGAAGAAGGCAATGGAAAGTCAAGTCTCCTTACCCTTCTTGTCAATCCTAAAGCACATTTTGACCATCTTTCTTACGAGGGAACTATTAATAAACCAGATAGCCCACAGGTCTATATTCCCCAACAGATTTCGGATGACTTACAATCCCTAACCCTTAACGACTACTTCTTTGCGGATACTTATGACCTAGACTATGCTACCCTCTATCGTCTGGCTGATGAACTTCATTTTGATAGTGAGCGTTTTGCTAGCAGTCAGCTTATCTCCTCTCTGTCAGGTGGCGAGAAACTCAAAATTCAACTCATCCGAGAATTAGCCCGTCCCCACGACATCATTTTTCTTGATGAGCCCTCAAACGATATGGACTTGACTACTATGACTTGGCTAAAAAATTTTATCAAACATTCTGATCAAACCATAATCTATATCTCACATGACGAAGACCTACTAAGCCAGACAGCAGATACCATTATCCATCTGGAACTCCTTAAACGTCGCCGTCAGGCAAGGACTAGTGTGGAGCACCTCGACTATGATAACTATAGCCAGCAACGCACTGATGCCTTCCAGCAACAAATGCAGCAAGCGAAAACCGAGAAAAAAGCCTATGACAAAGCCATGGCCAAGCATCGCCGTATCAAACAAAATGTCCAAACTACCCTACGTAATACGCATGATAGCACGCAAGGACGATTGGTTGCTAAAAAGATGAAAGCAGTCCTCTCGCAAGAAAAACGCTACGACCGCCTTGCCCAAGATATGACACAAATGCCTGATAAAGAAGACAGTATTGAACTATTCTTCTCTCATATCACTCCTCTACCTCAGGGAAAATATCTCTTAAATCTGGATGAAAAGCAGATAAACATCGCTCCTCACCTGACCATTGACCATCTCAAACTTTCTTTGAAAGGGCAAGAAAAAATTGGTATTGTTGGAGATAACGGCTGTGGTAAATCCACTCTCTTACACTTTCTCTACCAAGAACTTAGCAAGAAGACAGACCTGACTATTGGCTACATGCCTCAACGTTACGATACTATCTTGCAAAATGATTTGTCACCGATAGCGTTTTTAAGTAAGACTGGCGACAAAACTGAGAGAGAAATCATAAGTTCCCATCTCGCCAACCTCAACTTTAGTCATGATGAAATGAACCATGCCATTTCTGATTTATCTGGAGGACAGAAAGGAAAACTACTCCTGCTACACCTGGTCTTAGAAAGCCCTCAGCTCCTTATCCTAGATGAACCAACCAGAAATTTTTCACCCACCTCACAACCCCAAGTCCGACAGCTCTTCGAGAACTATCCAGGTGCCATTCTGACAGTCTCACATGATGTCAACTACCTCAGACAAGTTTGCCAAAAGATATATCGCCTGGACTCACACGGCTTAAAAGAAGTTGAGATTTAAGATATCAAATCTATCGTATTTTACAAGAAAAGTCTCAAAAGAAACATCTTCTTCATATGCAAAAAAACTCAGGCAAAACCTGAGTTCTTTTAATCTTAATCAATTTCAAGACCACCAGTATAGAGTCGGTAGTAAGTACCACCTTGCTCCATAAGGCTGTTATTGTCACCACGTTCAATGATTCGTCCGTGGTCCATAACCATGATAACGTCAGAGTTAACGATGGTTGAAAGACGGTGGGCGATAACAAAGACCGTACGTCCTTCCATAAGTCGGTCCATCCCCTCTTGGACCATTTTTTCGGTACGAGAGTCAATAGAGGATGTCGCTTCATCAAGGATGAGAACCGGTGCATTGGCAAGGGCAGCACGCGCAATGGCAATCAGCTGTCGTTGACCATTAGACAAGCCTGCACCATCGTCTGTCAGAACAGTGTCGTAACCATTGTCCAGATGTTGAACAAAGGAATCCACGTTAGCAATACGAGCAGCTTCAAGAATTTCTTCACGAGTCGCATCCGCACGGCCGTAGGCAATATTTTCAGCAATAGTCCCTGTGAAGAGATGGGTATCCTGAAGCACGATACCAAGTGATCGGCGAAGAGAATCTTTTTCAATCAATTTGACATCAATTCCATCATAGGTAATCACGCCAGATTGGATGTCGTAGAAACGGTTAATCAAGTTGGTAATAGTCGTCTTACCAGCACCTGTCGCACCGACAAAGGCTACCTTTTGCCCCTTGTCTGCATAGAGGTTAACGCCATGAAGAATTTGTTTCTTACCATCGTAAGAGAAATCAACGTCTTGGAAGACCACATTTCCGACCAACTCGGCCAACTCGTAGTCACCATTTGGACGTGGGTGCTTCCAAGCCCAGTGGTTGGTTTTCTTGTCTGTCACAACCATCTGACCGTCTACCAATTCGTAGTTGACCAAAGTGACCTTACCTTGGTCAACTTCTTCTGCTTCATCCAAAAGGTCAAAGATACGGTCAGCACCAGCAAGGGCCATAAGGACAAAGTTAAGTTGTTGAGAAACCTGAGTAATTGGGCCGTTGAAGGAACGGTTCAATTGTAGGAAGGCCATGAGACCACCAATAGTCAAGCCACCGACACCATTAAGGGCAAAGAGGCCACCAACCAAGGCAGTCAAAACAAAGGAAACATTTCCTAAGTTCCCAAGAATTGGCATGAGAACATTGGCATAGCGATTGGCTAAATATGACGATTCAAAGAGTTGTTCATTAATCTTGTCAAAGTCAGCCATACTTTCTTCTTCGTGGACGAAGGCCTTGACTACCTTTTGACCTGACATCATTTCTTCGATAAAACCATTCTCAATCCCTAGGTTCTTTTGTTGTTCACCGAAGTAACGACCTGATTTGGCTGATACATTTTTGATGACCATAAACATGATGCCTACCATGACTAGGACCACGATAAAGAGGAGAGGGCTAACCGTAAGCATGGTTACAGTCACCCCGATAAGGGTAATGGCCGTTTGTAACAACTGCGGAATAGACTGCTCAACAGCCTGACGAAGGGCATCGATATCGTTGGTGTAAATAGACATGATGTCACCGTGTTGGTGAGCATCAAAGTAGCGAATCGGAAGCTTTTGCATACGAGCAAAAAGCTGATTACGAAGGGAACGCAGGGAATCTTGTGAAATCGTCGCCATGAGGAGGGAGGCCACATAGTTGGCAACCACACCGATAAGACAAAAGACCCCAACTGACGTCAAGAAACGTAACAGTGGCCCAAAATCATGACTACCAGATTTGAGCATGGGTTGAACGTAAACGTCCACCAAGGACTGAATCGAAGCCGTCAAATTAACCGTTGCCAAAGAAGCAACAACAATGAGGACAAAGGCAATACTAAGTGAAAGTTTGTAGTCTTGCCACAAAAAGCGTAGAAGACGTGCTAGAGAGCCCCAATTAGCTTTTTTCTTATTCTGCATCTGCTACTCCTTTCCCTTGTGTTTGCATCTTGTAGACGTCACGATAAATGGCATTGTTAGCCACCAATTCATCGTGAGTACCAATGGCATCGATTCGGCCATCATCCATAACAACGATGCGGTCTGCATCTTGGATAGATGAAATACGTTGGCCGATGATAATCTTAGTTGTTTCCTTGAGACTCGACGCGAAACCATGACGAATCAAACTATCTGTTTTAGTATCAACTGCTGATGTCGAATCATCCAGAATCAAAATTTTCGGATTCATGAGAAGGGCACGTGCGATACAAAGACGTTGACGTTGTCCCCCTGAGACATTGGCTCCACCACGTTCAATCTTGGTATCATAGCCATCCTTAAACTCTTGGATAAATTCATCAGCTTGGGCAATCTTACAAGCTTCAATGATTTCCTCATCTGTTGCCTGTTTATTTCCCCAACGCATATTTTCTTTAATGGTTCCTGAGAAAAGGACATTGGTTTGAAGGACCATGGCAACTTGCTTACGTAAGCTATCCAAATCATAGTCCTTAACATCATGCCCGGCAACCCTAACCTGACCTTCTTCCACATCATAAAGGCGAGGAATCAGCTGAACCAAACTTGATTTACCCGAACCCGTTCCACCAAGGATACCAATAACTTCACCAGACTTAATATCCAAAGTGATATCTTTGAGGACATGGGTCTTGTCACCATTTTCATCCGTGTATGAGAAATCCACATGATCAAAGCTGATAGAACCATCTGCAACTTCTGTTAAACCATTTTCAGGTGAAACAATGGTGGCTTCAGTGCTAAGAACTTCATCAATACGTTCAACAGATGCTGTAGAGATAGACAACATGACAAAGATCATCATGAACATCATGAGTGACATGAGGATGGTCATGGTGTAACTGAACATCGAAGTCAATTCCCCTGTAGTTAAGCTACCACCAACGATGAGATGGGCACCAAACCAGGAAATCATAAGGAAGGACGCATACATAGACAACATCATAGCTGGGTTAGACATGATAACTACACGAATGGCACGCATGAACATCTTGTAAATACGACGTGAGGCCTTCTTAAATTTGTCAGTCTCTTCCTGCTCTTTAACATAGGATTTCACCACACGCATGTTGGTGATATTTTCCTTGATACTGTTGTTAAGGTTGTCATAAGCCTCAAATACTTGAGTAAAAAGAGGATATACGATTTTGGTAATAATGGCCAAAACCACACCAAGGAAGATCGTTACACCAACAAAAATCCAAGCCATTTCAGCATTAATCAAGAAACTTGCTGCAATAGCAAAAATCAGGTTAAGTGGTGCACGCACACAGACACGGATAATCATCTGATAAGAGTTCTGCACGTTGGTAACATCTGTCATCATACGTGTCACCAAACCACCAGCTGAGAACTTATCGATATTTTCAAAAGAGAAAGTTTGAACCTTTTTGAAAATGGCCTGACGTAGATTCTTGGCAAATCCAGCAGAGGCAAAAGCTGCATAGCGAGCCGACTGCATGCCGCAGAATAGTGATAGAAAGGCGCAGACCAGCATGAGGCCACCGTAGAGCCAAATGTTAGACATGTTGGATTGCTGGACACCTTTGTCCAAAAGATTAGCCATGACAAAGGGAATGGAAATCTCAAACATGACTTCTAGTGTCATAAAGACGGACGCTAGGATTGAGGGTTTCTTGTATTCCTTTATCTGGGGGATAAGGGTTTGAAACATAATTACCTCCGTTTAATTTGTTTTTCTTTTTTGATGCTTTCTTGAGTGATGGCGGACGTCAGCGACCGACTCAGTCGTTCCATGACTAGTTATCGAGCCAAAGTCTCGATAACTCCGCTTCCTATAACTGCTTCTGCAGTTATAGGAATATCATCACGGTGAAAGCATCATTTTTGAGCAGAGCGAGCTGTCGAATCGTGAGCAACTTCGAACAAGTGCAAATAGGTTCAGGATGACCCCTACCACGGCGAAAAATATCACCTGCCCTGAGCAGAGCGTGTTTCAGGCATTGATAGGTATAAGCTAGTCCTGTAATCCATCACGGCGAAAGCATCATTTTTGAGCAGAGCGAGCTGTCGAATCGCGAGCAACTTCGAACAAGTGCAAATAGGTTCAGGATGACCCCTACCACGGCGAAAA
>ERZ1036424.542-NODE-542-length-13632-cov-4.049054_pt1 | contig 13632 bp, 11 predicted proteins | sample MGYA00514221_ERZ1036424 | MGnify/ENA primary metagenome ERZ1036424 (study PRJEB33795, sample SAMN09464939) | human gut metagenome | host: Homo sapiens | place: USA: Stanford, California | collected 2016-11 | study: EMG produced TPA metagenomics assembly of the...
TGAACTGTTTTTCTCAATAGTCAGAAACGCTTTTTAAAGTAAATTTCCTATTTTCTCTATGTATAAGCTTTATTCCAAGATCAGCTTCCAAAGCCTGAATCTGCTGTGAAATTGCTGACTGTGAAATATAGCATTCTTCTGCTGCTTCAGTAAAGCTATTACATGAAACCACTGTAACAAAATATTTTATCTGCTTCAATAACATTGAATAATCCCTCCTTAATTCTCCTTCTTATTATGATACAACTTTGAGTTAACTTAAAGCCAATTTCTATAATAATTAAATGTAGTGACTCATATCTTATTCCAAAAAAACAAACCTGCGAAAATCCAATATTATAATTTTCGTAGGTTTGTTATGGAAGAGAATTTTTTATATTCTTAATGATGAAATAATCGTATTCCTGTAAATGCCATAGCTATATTATATTTATCACAGGTTTCTATTACATTGTCATCTCTTATTGAGCCTCCTGTTTGAGCTATATAAGATACTCCACTTTTACTAGCACGTTCTATATTATCTCCAAATGGGAAAAATGCATCTGAACCTAAAGAAACATCTTTTAAATTCTTTAACCATTCTTTCTTCTCTTCCCTAGTTAATGGATCTGGCTTTTCAGTAAATATGCCTTCCCATGCTCCATCAGATAATATGTCCATATAATCTTCTGAAATATATACATCTATTGCATTATCTCTATCTGCTCTTTTTATTCCTTCATTAAATGGAAGATTTATAACTTTATGGTTTTGTCTTAAAAACCAAGTATCAGCCTTATTTCCTGCAAGTCTTGTGCAATGAATACTAGATTGCTGTCCTGCACCAATACCAATCGCCTGTCCATCTTTCACATAGCATACTGAATTGGATTGAGTGTATTTTAATGTAATTAAAGATATAATCAAATCTCTTTTTGCATTGTCAGGTAATATTTTATTTTTAGTTGGTAAATTTATTAACACATCTTCTGATATTTTCACATTATTTCTCTTCTGTTCAAAAGTTATGCCATAAACATCTTTTCTTTCTATTTCCCAGGGAATATAATTTGGATCAATTTGTATTATTAAATAATTTCCTTTACGCTTACTTTTTAATATTTCTAATGCAGCCTTTGAATATGATGGTGCTATTATTCCATCTGACACTTCGTGTAATAAAAATTCTGCTGTCTGCTCATCACACTCATCAGATAGAGCTACAAAATCTCCATAAGATGACATTCTATCAGCACCTCTTGCTCTTATATAAGCTGTAGCAATATCAGATAATTCTACATTTGGAACAAAGTATATTTTCTTTAAAGTTTCATCTAATGGAACTGCTACAGCTGCACCTGCTGGACTAACATGTTTAAAAGAAGCAGCTGCTGCAAGTCCAGTAGCTTCTTTTAATTCTTTTACAAGCTGCCAGCTATTAAATGCATCAAGTAGATTAATATAGCCAGGTCTTCCATTAATAATTTTTATAGGAAGTTCACCATTCTTCATAAAAATTCTAGCTGGTTTTTGATTTGGATTACATCCATACTTTAATACTAATTCATTCATAATAATTTTTACACTCCTTTTAAAACAATAAAAAAGCCGATCATCTGGACTTTTTTGCCCAGACGGTCGGCTTTTAATTGCTATACTTCATGTGGTTTATTCCACTTCCGTCAGTCGTATAACCTCTATTTTAAAAATATCATTTTAGAATAAACTTGTCAAATAATTTAAATTAACTTATATACAAGACAAGATTATTGAAATCTAAAAATCATTTATATTTGTATGCACTACAAATAAACTATATTAAATAGACATTTAATCTTATTTCTATTAAACGAAAAACAGTAACTATATAATACGCATATAATTCACTAATTCATGCTATAATTTTGTAACCATAAATTGAAATTTTTCATAAGCTTATGAAGAATGTATACTGTAAATAATACTATTAACGAAGCACTTATAATTGATATGCCTAAATCTTTTATAGTAAATAATGAGAATATCTCACTTTTATATAATAGAAAAATGCATATAGGAATTTCAATAATGCTTGTTGTCATACCTGGAACATACTTTTTAAATCTTATACCCAAAAAAATATGGACAAACAAATGTAGAAAGAATCCAATAAATAATCCAAGCCATACAATATAATTTTCAGTAAAATATGAAACCAAACAAACCATATTAATAATTATAAATTCAATAAGTACCCCTATTGAAAATGAAGCTGTACTACCTGTAAATGGATAAGGTATATATTTATTTTTCTCTTTCATTTGTACAATATACTTTTCATTTTTCTTTTTCCATGGATTAATCATTATTATCTCTTCAAAATCCTGAAACATAAAAAGTATTGGAAAAAGCCAGATTAATGCATTTAAAAATTTCATAATAAACTCCTCCTAAAAGTAAATGTTTTATGCAAGTAAGTAATTACTTACATAGCTATTCAAATATTTGCCAAGGGCTAAATTCCCTTGGCAAATATTTTTATACTTTCATCTATATATTTATCCACATCTAAATTTGTAAGATCATTTTCAAAAGATGCTCTCATAAAAATATATCCAAAATTTAAAGACATATACATTACTACACACGCTTCAAAATTACTGCTTGATATTTTCTTCTTATCATACATAATTGCGAAATACTTTATAAGTATTTCTTTAAAACTATTTGGAATAGATATTATGTATTTTTCTATTAAAGGAAATAGATCTTGACTTCTTAGTCCTATAAGTAATTTTACATAATCAGGTGTAACATATTTAAAATATAAATTAGAAAACATTTTTAAGTCATCACATAATGACCATGTACATTTATCAAGAATACTCATATTTAGCTCAGGATAATTTTGAATTTCATCCAATAAATATTTTATTATATTCTGCTTATTTTCAAATTTTCTAAATATGGTTACCTCACTTACACCTGCATATTTTGCAATATCTTTTGTTGTAGTTAACGTATAACCTCTATCTATAATAAGCTTTTTTGTAGCCTCTACAATTTTATCTCTTGTCTCATCAGCCATAATATTTCTCCTTTTATGTAAGTACTCACTAACATAATAGTATTCTTCTAGTTTAAATTTGTCAAGAATTCTATTCCTAAGTCGTATTTCATAAAGTTATTTTAATCCTTTATATTCTTTCCTGTAAAACTACCTCATAAAAATTGGTTGTAATTATATCTCTAAGGAATAATGATATGGTTCATAATTCCTAATTCTAAATTATTATAAACTTAATTAAACCCACGGAAATGAACTGCCCTCTATCAAGTAGACATGTGGTAGTTCATTTTGTGGGTTCTGTGTGGAGGTAAAGCACACCCTTTGAAACTCTCCACTTATTTACTGCTTTAACTCAACTATTTATTTTATCCAATATGGTAATTATTCATGACTCTAGATTATTTTTTATTATGTGCTTTTCTAATTATAATACACTTCCATTGCTTTCAATAACTTTTTTATACCAGTCAAAGCTCTTCTTTTTCTTTCTATTATATGTTCCATTTCCCATATCATCTGCATCTACATAGATAAATCCATATCTCTTACTCATTTGTGATGTTGATGCACTTACAATATCAATACATGCCCATGATGTATATCCAATACATTCAACACCTTCATCAATTGCAATTGCAATCTGTTCAAAATGCCTTCTAAAATAATCTATTCTGTAATCATCATTTATTGAGCCATCTTCTTCAACTTTATCATATGAACCTATTCCATTTTCAACAATCCATAAAGGCTTATGATATCTATCATATAAATCTATAAGAGAAATTCTAAGTCCTTTAGGATCAACCTGCCATCCCCATTCACTTGTGCTAAGGTATGGATTTTTAACTCCTGTAACAAGATTTCCTCCAACTTTTTCTCTTTGGTCTGCATTTATACTTTGTACCATAGACATATAATAACTAAATGATATAAAATCTACAGTGTATTGCTTTATAATAGCTTCATCGCCTTCTTGCATTTTTATATCTATATTATTTTTCTTAAAATAATTCTTAAGATGTCTTGGATATTCTCCAAATACTTGTACATCAGTATATACTGAATTATTTCTATTATCTCTTTGTGCTAAAATTATATCATCTGGATTGCAAGTTTCAGGATAAGTAAGTGTTTTTGTAACCATTGCTCCAACCTGCGAATCCTTTATTATTTCATGACAATATTTAGTAGCTAATGCACTTGCTACAAATTGATTATGAAGTGCCTGATATATTGCTTCTTCAGCCTCTTTTTTATTTGCATATTTTTCTTCTACAACTCCAACAGTTGTGAATGGATGGCGGAAAACACTATCTATTTCATTAAAAGTAAGCCAGTACTTAACAAGACCTTTATATCTTTCAAAGCAGACTTTAGCATATTTTACAAACATATCTACTAATTCTCTTGATACCCATCCATCATAATTATTTACAAGATATAATGGCATTTCATAATGTGATAATGTAACAAGTGGTTCAATATTATTTTTTCTAAGTTCAGTAAATAAATCTTCATAAAATTGAAGTCCCTTTTCATTAGGCTCATCTTCAATTCCATTTGGGAAAATTCTTGTCCATGCTATTGAAACCCTTAAGGTTTTAAATCCCATTTCTTTAAATAAAGCTATATCTTCTTTATAACGATGGAAAAAATCAATACCTCTTCTCTTTGGATAATATGTATCTTCCTCAGCCTCCATAGCTTCCTTTATATCTTCTGGACCTACATGCCATTGTTTAACATAATCTTTAATGTCTATATCTGCTTTATATTTTGCAACATCTGCAACAGACATTCCTTTTCCGTCAACATTCCATGCACCTTCAGCTTGGTTTGCTGCTATTGCTCCTCCCCATAAAAATCCTTCTGGAAACCTTATATTTTTATCCATATACTATTTCTCCTTTTTAATTATTCATGACCTTATATATTATTAGCTTATATATTCCTATTAAGATTCTTCATTTATACCTGCACTAAATCAAGTAAGACTGTAAGTTTAGATGTAATAACTTTATTGAAGCTAATATTCAAGATTTTCTCCATTGCTTTCTATAATCTGCTTATAATAATCATAGCTATCTTTACGCATTCTCTTTAGAGAACCTGTACCATCATTATTTTTGTCAACATATACAAAACCATATCTTTTTTTCATTTCGCCAGTTCCTGCTGAAACTATATCTATTGGTCCCCACCATGTGTATCCAATAAGCTCTGTACCATCTTTTATAGCCTCTTTCATCATTATTACATGTTCTTTTAAGTATTCCATTCTTTCTTCATCATGGATTTTTCCATCCTCAGAAATAACGTCTTCTGTGCCAAGTCCATTTTCAACAATGAATAAAGGTTTATGATATCTATCTGTAAGTTCATTGCATACATATCTTAAGCCAAGTGGATCTATAGGCCATCCCCATTTGCTTTCTTTAAGATATGGATTTTTCTTTCCAAGAAGCCCACCTGTATTTCCCAGAATTTTCATTCCTGCTTCATGAAGTGATGAACGATAATAACTGAATCCTAAATAGTCACATACACCTTCCTTAAGTATTCCTTTGTCTTCTTCACTTATTTCTATATTAATATTATTTTCCTCTGCTATTCTGTTAAAATATGATGGATATTCTCCACGCATTTGAATATCACTATAAAATAAAGATCTTCTCCTTAATTCATAGGATTCAAATACATCTTCTGGTCTGCATGTTGCAGGATATATTGGAGAAAGAGAAAGCATGCATCCTACTTTAAACTCATTATTTATATCATGAGCCATTATTATAGCTTTTGCACTTGCAACTAGCATATTGTGGCTTGCACTATAAATATCCTGTAGTTTATTTTCATCATCATTTACACTTATAGCTGCTGCTATTAATGGAAGTGTGTGAGCATGATTTATTTCATTAAATGTCATCCAATATTTAACTTTATCTTTATATCTATTAAAAATCACTTTGCAATAATTTTCATAAAACTCTATAAGCTTTCTATTTTTCCAGCCCCCATACTTTTCAACTAGATAAAGAGGCGTTTCAAAATGAGAAATTGTTACAACTGGCTCCATGTCATACTTTAATAATTCATCAAACAATTGATCATAAAACTGAAGTCCCTTTTCATTTGGCATGTTTTCATCACCATTTGGAAATATTCTGCTCCATGCTATAGATGTTCTGAAGCATCTCATTCCAAGCTCTGATAATTCTTTTATATCTTCTCTAAAAGTGTGATAAAAATCTATTGCTTCATGACTTGGATAAAATTTATTTTCATCTATTTGAAAAGAAACCTTATCAAAACGATTTTTTCCAACAGGAAGTACATCTGCAACACTAAGTCCTTTACCATCTTCTCTATACGCACCTTCTGCCTGATTGGCTGCTATTGCTCCTCCCCATAAAAAATCCTTTGGAAATCCCATAATAACGCCTCCTTTAAATTGTTATTTCTATAATATTTTCATTAGCTTTTACTTTTCCATACTTTTCAACATTCATTGATTCTAAAGTTCCAAGAGATGTTAATATAAGCATTGTTGTTGGATCAATCCCTTTTTCTTTTATTTTATTAAGATCAAATTCAATTAATTTCTGACCTTTTTTTACTATATCTCCTTGTTTAACAAGAATATTAAAACATTCTCCATTTAATTCAACTGTATCTATTCCCACATGAATTAATATTTCTACATCATTGCTTGTTTTTAATCCAACTGCATGTCCTGTAGGAAATGCCACTTCTATACTTCCATCAACAGGAGCTGTTATTACACCATTTTCTGGAATTATAGCAACTCCATCTCCCATTGCCTTAGATGAGAATGCTGGATCATTAACCTTTGCAAGTTCTATAACTTCCCCAGCTACACATGCTCCTATTTTTCCATCAAAATCATTTTTTTCTATACTTACTTTATTAGTTGAATCATTTCCATTACTATTTCCTTGTTCTTCAAAGCCTAAAATATAAGTTAATACTGCTCCTAAACCAAATGCAAGTGCTATACCTGCTAAATAAATGAAAAATGTATCTCCAAAGAATGCTGGAAGTGTTGTTAATGCTGGGAATACATATACTATAGCCTTAGTGTGGCATGCTCCCATAAATGCTCCTGCAATTCCCCCTGCAATAGTCTGTGCTATTAATGGCTTCTTATATTTTATTGATAATCCATATACTATTGGTTCTGTAATACCACCTAATAAAGCTGGAATCATAGTTGAAGCTGCAAAATTCTTTGTTGATTTGTTTTTAGAGCGAAGTACTACTCCAAGTGCAACACCTGCTGTTGCAAAAGTTGCTGCTGCTATCATTGGTCTTATAACATCATATCCTTGATTTGCAATATTATTAATCATTATAGGAACAACGCCCCAATGTATGCCCATCATAACAAGATATACCCAACCTGCACCTACGATTAATCCTGCTAGAAGCCCACTTTTATCACTTAAAAAATTAATTACATCTCCCATTCCATTACCTAGTAATACACCTATAGGTCCTATTGCTATAATTGCAATTGGAACCATAATTAATATAGCCACCATTGAAAGTGCAAATATTTCAATACTCTTTGGAATAAACTTTTTAAGAATTTTTTCTAAATATGAATATACCCATACTGTAAGTATTGCAGGAATAACTGTTCCTGAATATCCCATAAGAACTACTGGTATACTAAAAAAGTTAACTACATCACCATTTGCTTTCATAAGTGCTGTGAAATTCGGTTCCATAAGAGCACCTACTATTGCAACTGAAATAAATGGATTTACTTTAAAAGTTTTTGCTGAACTAAATGCCAAGAATAAAGGTAAGAAGTAAAATACACTGTTACCAGCAGCACTTAATATTCCATAAGTTGGATCTGTCTTTTCCATAAAGCCATAAGTTGTAAGTATAACAAGAACTGCTTTAATCATTCCTGCTCCTGCTAGTGCTGTAATAATAGGATTAAATATAGCTGACATAGTATTAAACATTCTAGTTAAAATATTGCCAGTAGGCTTCTCTTCAACTTCATTTACAGCCATATCATTTTTAATCTCTGGATATAATTTAAGTACTGTATCAAAAACATCTGTTACATGATTTCCAATAACAACTTGAAACTGTCCATTTCCTTCAATAACTGATAAAACACCTTCCATATTTTCAATAGCTTTTTTATCAGCTTTAGATATATCCTTTAATTTAAATCTTAATCTAGTAACACAATGAAATAATCTATTTATATTTTGTGTTCCACCAACTTTCTCAATTACACTATTTGCAAGATTATCATAATTTTTCTTTGCCATAACTTTTCCTCCTGTTTAATAATCTGTATATTTTCGATATCGATTACAAACTCTATAATCCGATTATACATTAAAGTTTTTTATAGTAATCTAATTTCGCTTTTTGGAAACTTTAACACAAATAAAGAAAACATGATATAATTAAAAGTTAATCATGTTTTCTATAAGTTACTTATTCTATAAATTGCTTGTTCCTTAAATTACTTATCCTTTAATTTTCCATATTCTAAAACAATAAAATCTGTTATAACTTGAAAAATTATTGCATGAGTCTGTACGCTAGAACTATTTTTAAATGTTATGCACAAATCTACATATGGATTATCCTTAATTTTATCATTTGAAGTAATAACAACTATTTTAGCTTTGGTCTGTCTAAATATATTTTTATCTATCTTTTCACCTGTAAGCTGATATTGTTTAATATAATTTCCCGAATTAGAAAAAATAACTATTAAAGTATCTTCATCTGCGTTTTTTATAAATTCATCTTGCTTAACATCATTCATATAAGTAATTATATACTTTCCGTTATATGCTAACTTACCTTGAAAGTCTACTGCTGCTGATTCAGAATACAATAAGCCAAATGCTGCAACTTTATTATATTTTATTAAATCTTCAGCCAATTCTTTTATACAGTCCATGTCAATACTTGTTTTTGCAAGCTCTAAATCAGATATTATTACATCTATGTATTCACTATAACTGTGGTATTCCATATAATTTAATATGTTATCCTTATAATTCAAACTATTTGTCTCTTTATTGCTCTTATATCCTGCTGAATATTTAAATTCAATAAAATCATCAAAGCCTAAGCTTCTTGTAAATTTTGAAATAGTTGATTTAGATACAAAACATAATTCTGCTATTTCAGATATATTCATATCCTTAATACATTCAAAATTTGATAGAAGTGTATATGCAATATGATAATACGTTGATTCTTCCTTCTCATTATTTAAAATAATCAATAATCTATTAAGCAATGTTCCCATTTATTATCTCCATTTCATTTTTACCTTTATCCAAAATTGTAATATATATTAACTTGTTATGCTAGTTAAAAATAGTCAAAATTAAATAAGACAAATAATTGTTTTATCTATTTTTTAGCCATCACAATGGGTTATATTATATAAATAATCAATCTTTATCACTTCATTTTAACACAATAAATTAATAAGAAATTAAAATCCCCCATGAAAATCTGAAATTATGATTTTCGTGGGGGTGGTGAAGCATGACCTTTGAAATCCACTAATTTATATATAATTTGAAAGTACCTACAATTATTCTCCTCTCCAATAAAAGGAATTTAAATACTTTAAATTATTATTTCTAAAATTTTGTTACTTAACTTTGCATTAACTATCCTCATCCCCAAAAGAACTAATATCTCTCAAATAAGTCATTTATTCTATATTTTAAAGTATCAAATTCTTTTTCAACACTTTCAATTGATTCACCTTCTGTTTCTTTAGATACATTGCTGATCATTTTCTTTAACTTATTTAAATACATGTAAAATTCTTTTTTAGTTAAATATTCACTATTAATATTTCTATTGTGTACACTTTTATAACTAAATCCTTTATCATAAAAATTTATTTTATTAACAACTAATTTTTTAAAAAAATCGTCATTTCTAGCATATTCAAATTTTCTTCCATAGCCTTGTGCCCAATTATTAAAATCTATTTCATAGGCTAATATCCAATATTGGCTCCATAAAACATCAGGTTCATTATCTAAAAAATCTAGCATTTCATTTACTGCAGCTATTAATCCTTTAGATTTTACATACTTTGAATCTGAGATTATATCTAATATTAATATTATAGCTATGCAATTTTTTGATTGTATTATATTAATTAAATGCGAACTATTAATTTTAATCTCAAATATTTTTGCAATCCATATCGTCCACATTACTTCTTCATGATTATTCAATTCTATATTTTTCTCTAGTATTGTATAAATTGCATTTTTTATATTATTTTTTCTTAATAAATTTTTATTGCTTAAAAATACATTAATTATTAAATAAGATAATGATGGAAATCTTGTCCATAAATTTATTATTTTTGATTCAATTACATTCCAATCTGTCTTTGCAAAACTATAAAAGGAAATTACTGTGATTCCATATTTTAAAATACTAATATCATTATATTTATTAAATAAATTAATAGTTTTATTTAAAAATAATTCTTTATCCAAGTGTATATACAACTTTAATTCTTCAACCCATACTTTCCCATATGAAAATGGGCTTTCCATTACAGAAATCTTGTTTTCATTTAAAAGTAATTCATATTTTCCTAATTCAGTTCTAATAAAAGAAATTATATTCTGTATTTCATATGCATTTTTCACAAAAATATAATAATCATCTACAAACCGTTTGCACTTAATATTTTTAAAATTCACTTGTATTTTATAATCTACAGTACAAAGTATTATTTCAGATACAATTCTTGATACTGCATTTCCAACTAATATTCCATGAGTTTGTGAATAATTCATAGCTTGCATACAATAGTCAATTTTATCACCTGTAAGTCCTGCCTTTCCTTTACTTTTCTTAGCCGTTTGTTTGGTATGCATAGCCCATGGAATACTATGTGTATAAATACTATCAAAAAATGCACTTATATCTAATTTTATTTGATATGTATTATCTTGATAAAGTTTTTCAATTTCTTTTCTTGTTTCTGATACTGAATATGTTTTTTTACAATAAGGTTGATTATCACTTATCTTACCATCTATTGGCGCTGATAAGGAAATGTTACTTTTATTCAATATTTTAAATATCTCATTACTATTATTAACAATACACTCAATTGCCTTAACATAATGATATGGATTAGGTATTGAGAACTTTCTTCTAGCATTTATATTTTTAAATCCGCTGAATGTAAATGGTATTGAATTTTTTATATTACTACTATTAACCCACCCACTAATTTTCTTACTATATTTAGATATCTTTAATGTATTAAAACATTGAGGTAATTCTAATGGAAAATATTCATTTTTTAATAGTTTCTCTAAATCAAACATACAATACCAACTCCATAAACTTTAATATATACATTATATCATCATTTTGAAATAATAAACAAAAAAGAAATATTCAGAGTAAAAACTCCAAATATTCCTTATACATACTTTTTTAAAAATATTTTTATACTAAAATTTAGTATTTTTTTATATTAAGTACATGAATAGGTGTTTCATATGTTACTTTCAATAAACCTTTCGGCAAATCTAACAATACTTCTATTTCATTTGATTCCATTGAAAAATTATATTTAGATGATAGTTCTTCCAAAAACTCTCTTGGCTCTAATGCATTTTCTTGAATCAACATCTCAACTGCTGTTTTTAATAGTGACGGTTTAGATGTAAGTAATGTATCATCTAGTGGTTCATGTTTCTTTATACCTCGCTTTTGCATACTTCTCATTAATTGTTGATATGTTAAATTAGATATCAATCCTAATGTATAAGATCTTCTTATCATAGCTGAAATTGAAACTTTCCATTTCTTTTTTAACTCTACATAAAAAGCTATATTGTCTGCATAACTTCCAACGTCTTTTATAAATGCTTCTTTTGGTAACAAAAATGCAGAAGCAAAAGCATTTGCTTCATTTTCTCGTTCTTTAAATTCTTCTTTTGTAAGACTTTCTATATCTTCACTCCACTCATGTAGTAACATATGCCCTAATTCATGAGCTATATCAAAATGTATTCTAGATGCAGTTCCTTTATTTTTTGAATAACCAACTAAATATTTTTCTATACCATCTACATCAACTAATTGACTAAATGCATCAATATCATTAGTATCTGAATTGAATTCAGTTACTAATATTCCATTTTGCTCTACCAAATACACAATATTTTCTATAGGCTTTTCTCCTAAATTCCATAAACTTCTCAATGCAACTGCGGCTTCTTCTGGTGTCTTAAATAACTCTTTTGGCAAATTAGTTTCTGGAAATTCTATATATTCATTTAAATATTTAAATATCTTAGCTATAAAGTCTATTTTTAATACTTGTTGACTCCTATATTTTTTGCTTGTTGTCAACAAAGCACGAAAATATGTAGACCCTGTTTTTAAAATCATTTCATCTTTTTCTAAGAAAAATCTTTTAGGAAATCCCAATACTTCGCTCATCTTGCTAATTGTTTGAATTCCAGGATTTTTAAGCTTATTATTCTCGTACATAGAAACTGTTTGCCTCTGTAAGTCCAATTCTTCTGCTAATTCTGCTACAGTTAATCCTCTATAAATTCTAGCTGTTTTAAGCCTATCTCCATTAAATTCTGATTTACTCTTCATCATTCTATCCTCCAAACAATAATCACTTAACTGTTTTTAAGCCGCTTTCTTTCTCCTTTCTTGCTGTAAGACTTTTTTGTCCAATCTTATCTTTTGCTTTTTGTCTAAACTTCAATCCACTTGATGGATTTTCACTCTTAACTTCTAGACTTTCAACTACATCCATAATTGTGCTTTCATTAAATTCTATATAATTACTCCAATCCTCATCTTCTACAATGCTCAAATTACTGTTAACTATACAACATCTTACAGATTCCAATTCATAATTCTTACCTTCAAATAAAATCATAGCATGATTTTTTACTATGTTCTCGGGAATTGATAAATCCATAATTATCTTATTAACTATTTCATTTACCTTATCTACATCATAATAATCTTGATTCTTAAATAAACTCAACTGTTCTTCCTTTGCTACTAACCCCTTATTAAATGCTTCTGCAAGTGCTTGACAATAATGTATAGTTTTCCTTTTAGGCACCTCTTTCCTAACTGATTCAAATCTTTCTTCTCTCATTAATGTATATAATATACCTAATTTCTTGTCAAATACGAATTTCATTTTCCATGAACCACGTTGAGTTACTCCTGTTATTATAAAATCATCTTTTGAAAACTTTTTACCAATATTTCTATTTATAAAGTCCCAAATTCTCATAGGATTTCCATTGTCAGTATCTAACTCATTTACTTTCATATCTAACTTTATATCATCACCTATTGCACTTTGTACACTCTCAATTATATCTTTTTTAAATTCTTCAGAAATATTTTCTAATAATTTTATACTTTCCATTTTTCACTCTCCATTCTACTTTTAATTCCGATGATTTAATATAATTATATTATAGGACTTTTTTCGTAAAATGTCAATTTAAATTCTCTTTTTTTTAAATTAGTATATTTTACAGTCTTTTTTT
>ERZ1036424.544-NODE-544-length-13568-cov-168.899726_pt1 | contig 13568 bp, 5 predicted proteins | sample MGYA00514221_ERZ1036424 | MGnify/ENA primary metagenome ERZ1036424 (study PRJEB33795, sample SAMN09464939) | human gut metagenome | host: Homo sapiens | place: USA: Stanford, California | collected 2016-11 | study: EMG produced TPA metagenomics assembly of the...
TTATTATCTGCATTACATGGAGCATAATGAAGAGTTGTTGCAAAAACTTCTATAATTGTACCTGCTGGTACTAAAAAAGCTTCTATCTTAGAAGTATCGTAAGTATGATCTTCATTAATATCTGGTTGCCATCCTAAAAGCAATATAAGATCTGTAACCGCTATATTGATTTCAGATGACCTATGATATTCAACTGCATTTAACATATTATTATTTCCATTACAGTATCCAATCTGTATTGGAAGACCTCCAAATTCTCTTTCCATAAGTTCCTTAAAAATTTCTGATTCTTCAAGGTCTTTTACTGAAGGCTCATATATAACATCAAGAGGTAGTGGTATTTTCTGCATTTTTTCAATTATTTCTTCACAATTATAATTTTTTAATACTTGTCCATATTTTTTAAATTCTAAATCATTAACTTTTTTTATTTCCATAATCCACACCTTTCCTTTTCTATAATTTAAAAAAGTTTTATAAATCAAATTAATTTAAAAATACTTTTTAAATGTATTTTAATAAGTTTATTCTAATGCCATTTCCTTAATTAGTCAATATGTTTCCGTAAACTTTTTCATATTTTTTATTCTTTAATATCGATATAAATTTTTAACATAATTAAATATATCTCTTAATCTTCTTTAAACTTAATAAATACAGCCGTACATCCATCAATGTTTACTGCTTTTTCATCAATAATCTTAATACTTCCTCCATACGAATAGATAATTTCCCCACAAGAAACATCAGTTTCAATTATTTGACTTTCTCTTGACGGATTAATTATTACAAGAATAGTTTCATTTTCATAGCTACGTTTGTACACAAGTGGATATTCTGATTTTGTTATAAATTCAATCTGTCCATTACTTTGCAAAGGTTTATGTGACATACGTATAGATATAAGATGCTTAACTTCATTATATAGAGAATTACTATCCTCTATCTGTGTTACAACATCAGGGCGATCTAAGTTTTTATCAAGTGGTATATAAAGTTTTTCTTCAGGTGCAGAAGAGAATCCCGCATTTAAACCTTTGTTCCACTGCATTGGAGAACGTGAACCTGTACGTCCAAATCCACCCTCTACAGAAGTTATATTTTCAACATAATTTAAGCCTATTTCATCTCCATAATATATAAATGGTGCTCCTGGCATTGAAAGTAAAAAAGCAAATGCAATCTTAATTTCTTCTACTGTCAATCTTCTAGCAAGTCTATCCATGTCATGATTTCCTGAAGGTATACATATAAGACCTCTTCTTTCACTCTGCTCATAATTTTTTATATAAGTTTCAATAAAATCAGAAACTTTTCCTTTTCCACGAGATGAAAAGTATGGTTCATCACATCTGAAAAGATCATTATAATGTGATGGGCCAAAATGCAAAAGAAAATCCATATGGAAACCACCTTTTAATGATTTATCTGGCTGCCCCCACTCTGAAACCATCACTGCTTCTGGAAATTCTTTATCGAGGAATTTACGAAATTCTTGCCATAATGCAACAGTCCCTGAACTGTTTTCATCATCATTTTTTACTAGCGAATCTGCCATGTCTACACGAAACCCATCACATCCTGCTTTTAGCCAAAAACGCATAATTTTCTTTAACTCTTCTTTTGTAGCAGCTGGTCCTTCTGAATCTACTGACTGTTGCCATTCATCATTAGGATTTAAATACCCATAATTTAATGCTGGCTGTGTTGAAAAATAATTTACCGCTACTGCACCATCACGTTGGCCTATTCCTCTAATCCATTGCATATTATTAGGAGCATTCCAGATACTATTTGTCCAAATGTATCTATCAGTATACTCATTTTTCTTGTCTTTGCATGATTCTTTAAACCATTTATGCTTGTACGATGTATGTCCAGGTACCATGTCAAGAATAATATGCATATTTCTCTTATGAACTTCATTAAATAAGTTAATAAGATCTTCATTCGTTCCATAGCGTGGTGCTACTGTATAGTAATCTTCAATGTCATATCCACCATCATCAAATGGTGAAAGATAACATGGATTAAGCCATATTGCATTACAGCCTAATTCCTTCACATAATCCAAATTTTTTATTATACCATTTATATCTCCAATTCCATCTGAATTTGTATCACAAAATGATTGTGGATAAATTTGATAAAATATAGCATTATCAAGCCATTTACTCATTTTAATTCCTCCTGTTTTTTACAACTAATTATAAAAAAGCTTGTTGGTTATCATAAAATTCAATAACCAACAGCTTATTATTTTTATACAATATTTACATAGTATTCAGGCAATATTAGTTTTAAATATTATTTCATCTCTTTCAATTCTCCATAAACAATACCACGTCCGTTTGTACCTAAATAGAATTTTCCATATTCTCTCTTATCTCCTGTAATTGTAGTATTTGCCGCTCCGTATTGGTGTTTATCATCATTGATTTTTATCCATGACTTACCTATATCATCTGATCTATATATACCATCAATACCATTTACTACAGCATGTGTATACAAACTCATATAATTTTTACCTGGTGCTGCCTTACCAAAACCTATTATTGAAGCATTATCCACATTACTTAACTTTTCAAATGTCTTTCCACTATCAGTAGAATGCCATATTCCATCACCTGCAAACCATATATCACCTTCTACTCCTGGCATTGCACTAATATCAATTGCTCCTTTAGAACCATCATATAATCCATCTATAGTTTTTACAAAGTTTGCTCCTTGATCTTCACTTACATAGAATTCTCCATTAACTATTCCATAGAATTTATTAGGATTTACTCTATCTGAACATATTTTTGCTTTTGCTGGAATTCCTTTTGACTCATGCCATGTTGTGCCATCATCATCTGAATATAGTGCTGTTGACCCTTCTCCTGTCGGACTATACACCATTGTATTTCCATCCGCACTCATAGCTATAGTTCCACCTCTTGAAAGATAGTCTCCAGACACTTCACCTACATTCATTGTTCCTGTAGTCTGAAACCATGTATCTCCTCCATCCTTAGAAATTCCTATAACTCCAAAGTCATCTCCAACACGCACAATTTTATTAGGATTTAATTCAGCATAATCAATACTCGTACAATTTCCTATTGTAGGATTTATAGGCATTTTAGGTGATTTTTTTATATCCTTATGAATAAATCCACCAATATCACCAGTACCACTTGCTAAAACTGCTTCTGTGCCTTCTGGTAGACTTACTAAATCAAGAACAGCTGTTTCTTCAACACCTTCAGCTTGAACTGAAAGATCAAATTTCTTACCTTGTTCTAAATTGGTCATATTATAAGAACCATAAAGTGTTGCTCCAGTTCCATAAACTATATGATTTGAGTCAAATGGATCTATTTGAACAGATCCAACCATCCATCCAAGCTTAGGAGATGTTTCTGGCGCAACTGCTGCTTTGCTCCAATCAAGCCATGGTGCTGCTGAATAATCAAGTGAATAATTATTTTGTCTTTGACCATTTTCACCATATTCCCAGAAAGAATCCCATGTCTTTCCACCATCTATACTTCTATATATATTTGCATCCGGGTACCATGAATTAAGGGTTGTAGTCATAATAATATCTGGATTTACTGCATCAACAGTTATTCCACCATATCCCCAGTAAGCATCATCTCCTTTGACTGGTGAAATTTCAGTCCATGTATTATTTTTCGTATCATACTTCCATACTCCACCTTTATTCCCATTGTAAGGCCCCTCTTGATTACAATAACTTATATAAAGCATTCCATTTGATGCAAGTACAGCATGATGAGGTAAATAATTTCCTGGTGTTTCTTTCGTTGGCTCCCAGTCATAAGTTGGCTGTCCTTCAACAGGATTCCATGTCTCTCCTGCATCTTTGCTTACAAAAACCGTATTCTGTTTTCCTGAATTTGCAGCTCCAACATATATTGTCTTAGAAGGTTGTCCAATCTCACTTGAGGAAGGATCAAAAACAATCCATGCTATTCCCATTAGATCCTCCATACCTTCACTTTTATAGTCTCCAATTTCTTTGAATGAATCTACCTTATTCCATGTAGAACCATAATCAGTACTTTTCCATAATCCATGTCCACTTCTTGCTCCAAGATATAACACACTGTTGTCATTTGGATCTATACTTAATCTCTCTCCCATGTTACGTCCTGGCATATTTCCACCAACCTTAAATGGAAGCTCTATTTTTTCAAAATTTTCTCCTCTGTCAGTTGATCTTAATATATACCCATTTTGATCAGTCCAATCATTTGTATATGTTCCAGCTAATACGTAGACTCTGTCTGTATCAATTGGATCAGTTGCTATACTTTCACAACCTAGCAAATTCCAATCTTCTGCACTTATCCAATCAGTTATAGGTATCCATTTCTTATTATCTGGATCCCATCTATAAGCGCCCCCCATATCAGTACGTAAATAGGCTAAATCTTTTTCACTTTTATTAAATATTACATCTGGAATATAACCTCCTCCAGTAATATTTACATTTCCAAATACATACCCACTTTCATTAGGAATTTGTTCAGCATATGCAGTCGTAGTATTACCACATGCTAAAAACGTAAATAAACTACACGTCATTATAACTGCTGCTATAATATTTTTTATATACCCCTTTTTCATGAAATATTTCCTCCTTCAATTAATTTATATTTAATATATCCATTCTCCATTTTCATTTAAAATATAGCCATCAATAGTAGTATTTATCTGTTTTTCTCCAGATTGATTAAAGTAATACCACTTGTTATCAATCTTAACCCATCCTTTTTTCATTATTCCTGAGTTAGAAAGATAATATGTTTTCCCATTTAACTGAAGCCATCCCTTTTGCATAATACCTTCATCATTGAAATAATACCAATTGAAATTATTTACCACATGCCATCCAGTAGTTATTTTTCCACTAATATCATATAAATACCAATTACCATCTACACTCTGCCAACCAGTTTTTGTTACATTATTAGTGGCAATCTCACCCTCTTGCACTGTTGTGTATATTCCAGTATCAGTACTCCATGCAATTAAATTATTCTCATCATAAACATCAAGTCTGTCCATAGTTCTATCTACTTTATATACATCTTGGAATTCACTACCCTGACTTGATTTTTGTATTTTTCCCTTATATATACTCCACACATTTCCATTTTTATCTACAGTCCAGTCAAAAGGCTCGTCATCAGTTTCATTGCTTGTATCTACAGAAACCATTTTTTCTCGTACTTCAGTTCCATCTTCTAATAACCCTTTAGCATTTCTTTTTAATTTCACTCTAACATTCACAGCTTTATTATTTTCTAGTGCTCCTAAGTATATTTCTCCATCGATACATGTTATTTTAACTGACTCAGAATCATTTAAATATGCATCTATTATTCTAGTATAGGCAGCTGTATAAGACCAATTGTCTCCTCCATCCCAGCCTCTATTATCTAATTGAAAACTTTCAACACTACTTGGTAAATTAGCACCATCTACTTTGCCGTTAGATGCCTTTGATATTTTCTGAACATAATATATTGGCTCATTAATATCAGAATTATCACTTTCTTTTTTAGCACCTAAAATTGACACTTTTATTAAACTGTAAATATAATTATCATCTTGTCCTAAAGTAGCTACAAATTCTGGTAAACCAATTTTCATTTTAAAGCCATCAATATCTTTAGACGTATTGAATTTATCGAATTTAACTATTCTTGTACCATTATATATAGTAAGATTCGCCATCTCAGAACAATCCATATATGTTCCATCTTCATTATAATAACCATAATATGTTGCTAGACCTTCACTTTTATCTTCACCTGATAATTTTGCATCGTTTGCAATACTTTCTACTACAACCCCACTACCTGTTGTCTGATTTAATTCATCTTTTGAGAGTATACTATCTGTTCCATTCTTTTCACTATCCTCTACTATGACCGCAGCACCTGTTGTCTGGTTTGAATCATCTGATGAAATAAAATCATCTGCTTCATCTTTTACTAATGAAGCACTCATTTCCCAATCAGGCTTATTACCTGCAAATAATATTAAATCTCCTGGAACTTCATTTAATTCTTCCTTAGACCCTAATATTATTGTTAGCTTTCCTGAATTATTGTCAGTTTCACTTTGTTCTGCCACTGTTGATATTACCGTATATTCATCAAATTTTGCTGCCTTTATTTCTTCTTCAAGTGATTCTACAAGCTTAGTTCCCCATGCTGGTGAAAACGTCTTACCGCATATAGTTATATCATTATAAAATGCATTGATTTCTATTTTTATTTTACTTTTAATTTCATTTTTATCGTCTGTATCTTCATCTGGAGTTTCTGTACCTTCACTACTTACTAATGAAGCATTCATCTGCCAGTCAGGCTTATTACCTGCAAATAATATTAAATCTCCTGGAACTTCATTTAATTCTTCCTTAGACCCTAATATTATTGTTAGCTTTCCTGAATTATTGTCAGTTTCACTTTGTTCTGCCACTGTTGATATTACCGTATATTCATCAAATTTTGCTGCCTTTATTTCTTCTTCAAGTGATTCTACAAGCTTAGTTCCCCATGCTGGTGAAAATGTCTTACCACATATAGTTATGTCATCATAGAATGCATTGATTTCTATTTTTATTTTGCTCTTAACTTGTTCTGCTATTATGTCATCCTGTGTTTTAACAGATATATCACTCGAATTCATAGCTATCCATTGACTTCCATCGTAATATTTAATCTCTTCAAAATTTTCTTTATTTGGTAAAGTATATCCACTTCTTGCTTTAATAGAGAATGTAATTCCATAAGCTTCTGACTTTTCACCATTTTCTATTTTTATCTTATCAATATTACTTACTGTATACTTAGTAAAATTAGCACATTTTATCTGCTTTATAAGCGCCTCAATATCTTCTTCTGAATTTCCATTGACAACAAACTCTTTATCTCCAATCCTTAATTGTGTCTTCGAACTAAATATTTTCAAAATTTCCAAATATAATTCATTTTTATCAGTATTTTCATCAAAAACACTTCCATCATACGAATCACTTGATTGAGCTACATATGAATACCAAATATCGTTGCTAAAAGTATTATTATTAATATTCTCAACCTGTTCAACGTTTACATCTTTGCCATATCTATTTGTTTTGGATAATTTAGTTTTTAATTTGCTACTTATTGTATCTTTATTATCCTCTTCTCCTATATAATCATCTTCATATGTTCCATCTTCTAAATTAATTTTATATCCCTCGTCATCATCCACTACATACTTATTGCTATATTTTTTAAAGTTATCCCAATCGTCAATATCCTCCAATTTAATATCTGTTTTTCCATTGTTATAATAAATTCCTGAATCATTATCATCTTTATAGCCGTCATATATATATTTTCCATTATTAAAGGCTATCGCATTTGAAAAATCCCCCTCTTTTTCTGATAACTCAATAACCTTTGCGGATGCAGGTATAGTATATGCCGCTGACATTCCCGCTAGAACTAATGCTATTACTTTGCTTGATCTTTTCCCCATTATTAAACCCTCCAACAACTTAATAATTTTTACTATAATAGAATTATATATCAGCATCATGTAAGCGTATACTTATGAAATTCAAGCTGTTTTACACTAATTTTTAGTGATTTATGATAAATACACTAAAAATTAATACATTTATAGCTTAATTCATATATAAATCATAAAAAAAAATATATAATGTCGGCTATTGAAAATTTATGCTAACTCCACCTAATACTTATTGTTATATTTTTTCACTATTCTTCTTATAGTTCATAGGGCTCATTCCAACATATTTCTTAAACTTACTATGGAAATAATCTATATTCTTATATCCAACTTTTTCACTTACTTCATAAACTTTAAGCTGTTCTCCTACTAATAAAGTTTTAGCTTCTTTTATTCTTACTTTATCAAGATATGTATTAAAATTTTCACCAACTTCATTTTTAAACAACTTTCCAAGATATGCACTATTATAGTTAAAGATTTCTGCAAGACCTTCTAATTTTAAATCTCTATAATAGTTTTTATTTATATATACAACCATTTTATTTATAATTCCATAAGAAGATTTTTCCCCTATTCTTGTAGATATTTCAATAAAATTATTACTTAAATACTTAATAAGACTTTTAAGACTATTTATATTATTTATATCTCGTACAATATTTTCTTCATCAAAAAAGTTCTCCATTTTTAAATCGTAATCTTTTGATAATTTTCCAACTAACCCCAAAAATAACTTAATTGCAGAAATCTTTATTTCATCTTCAGATAACTTTTCTATAATAACATTGTTTTTTATTTTTATTAGATAATCATTTATTGACTCTATATCATTAACTTCAATATAACTATAGAGTTTTTCAGGATTTATTTTTTCAGTACTTATAAATTTTTCTTCTTCCTTAACAGTATCAACTGATAAAATTTCTTTTTCAAAGTATATAAATTTATAATTTAAAAGTTTTTCTGCTTCTCTATGTGAATGTGATATAAATACTGGATTATCACATTCACTTCCTAGTGTTATAAAAATATTTCTTCCTATCTCAGAACTTATTCTTATTTTCAAATCAACCAGTATTCTATTTACTCTTGAATTTCTAAAGTCTTTAAAAAGTAATGCAACATAATTATTCATCCTTATAACATCTACATCATCTGCATATTTGTTCAACTTCTCTTTTATTAAACTTTCCAATTTTTTAGCAGCTTTATCGTTACTTTTTGAATATTCATTAAATATTATTGCAGTTTGAAAGCTATCATATTTACAGAGTTTATCCTCTAATTCTCTATTTCCTTCTAGAAGAAGATTTCTAATAGCATCTTCTTCTACTATCTTCTTGTCCTTTTCCCATTTTCTATCTTGAGCAATTTCCTCTTTAAGTTTTAAAATTATCTCCATTAATTCATCTTCATCTACTGGCTTCAATATATATGATTTTACTCCATATCTTATTGCATCTTTTGCATAGTCAAAATTAGAATATCCACTTACTATAATAAACTTTCCGCTAAAACCATTTTCTCGTACTTCTCTTATTATATCTAAACCAAGTCTTCCAGGCATTTTTATATCTATTAAAACAATATCAGGCTCCATTGACATTATCAGGCTTAATCCTTCATCTGGATCACCACTATCTCCACATATCTCAAAGCCATTTTCTTCCCAAGGAACTAATATCTTTAGACCTTTTCTAACATTTGGTTCATCATCAATAATCAAAACTTTTAACATTGTTAATCCCCCTTATAATGGTAAAGTAATTATAACTCGTGTCCCTACTTTTAATACACTTTCTATATATACTCCATACTCTTTTCCATAGTAAATTTTTATCCTTTGATTTACATTTCTCATTCCTATACTTTTTGAAGTATTTTGTTTTGTATGTAACGCTTTGTTAAGCATTAAGATCTTTTCTTCGTCAATTCCAACACCATTATCTTCAACACAAATATTAATTGTATTATTGCATTTATAAATATTTATTAATATTGTTCCCTTTTCCTTTTTTTCTTCTAATCCATGAACAAATGCATTTTCAACTACTGGTTGAAGTAATAGTGGTAAAATCATATATTCTTTTGCATTTATTTCATCATCTATTATAATTTCAAATTTCACCATTCCCTCAAATCTCATGGACTGAATTTCAAGATAATTTCTTATAAGTTCAACTTCTGAATCCAATGTGACAGGTCTGCCGCTAACTTCAAGATTACGTCTCATTATTTTACCAAGTTTTTTTACAATATCTGATGTCTCTTTATCACCTTTTAATAGAGCCTTCATTCTTATTGTTTCTAAAGTATTATAAAGAAAATGTGGATTTATTTGATTAGAAAGCATTTTAAATTCAGCTTCTCTCTGACTAGCTTTTAACTTTTCTTCATTAACCTCCTGTTTATAAACCCTATCTATAAGATTTCGTATACTTTCAACCATCTTTTTTAAATCAACATGAAGTTGTCCAATTTCATCATTTCCATATATTTTATCAGATACATATAAATCTCCATTAACAACTCTTCTCATCTCACTACTCAAAAGATTAATTCTATGTGATATATTTTTTGAAAAGTATAATATTATTATCAATGAAAATATGATTGCTAAGATAGCTATATAAAAACTACTATAAATAGCTTTATTAGTTTGTCCAACGATTGAATCTAAAGGTAATACAACAATTGATTGAAACTCATCTGATAATGATTTATCAACTTTAAAAGAATTTATAACCATATAACATTCTTTTCCTTCAAATATTGTATCTATAACATACTGTTTACCATCCTCTGATTTTTTTATTACTTTATGCAAGTTATTCTTTGATATATTCTGTGATATATTTATATTTTTATTTAAAAGCATTATCTCTCCATTAAGAGACATATGATTTCTTGAATCATCATTATTTATAGATCTCAATATGATATTACTTATATTTATTGCTAAAACACCAACTTGCTGTCCTCTATTATTTTTAAGAAGCCTTACAAGTGATACGCAATTATTTTCTGACAACATATTATTTCCATAATACCATCTTATTTTACCGTCACCTTCTAAAGCGTCTTTATACCACTTTGACTGGCGTATTTCATCATTTACTCTAGAAATATTTTTACTAGGAAGAAGGGTATCGTTTTCACTGAATATAGTTATATCCCAAAGTTCATTGTAATATTTAAGATAAGTACCTAATATGTCATAATCATTATAAGCATTGTAAACATCAAGTGTGCTTTCGTACTTTGATGTAAGTACTCCTTGAAGATTATAATCTGTATAAATCATATCTGAAACTCTTGTTGCTACTTTAAATACTTCTTTCATTCTATATTCTATAATACCTACATTTTTCTCTGCCTCAGTTATTGATTTATTAACTATTATTGAATTCATTCTGTTAGTAAGATAAATGCATACAATAGACACAGTTGCAATAGCTACTATTAAATAAGTAATTATCAACTTATTTCGTATTTTAATATTATTCAAACACAATGTGACTTTATTCCTCATATCTTTATCCTCATTTTAAATTTAATTCTCTATTTTAGTAATATTTTTAATTTTATTACCATTACACACTATATTATATATAAACTTTACTTATATTCCAATATAACTTTTAATCATTGTCTAATTTTTACTGTATAATATCAAATTTTTATTGTATTATTTATAAAATAATACTAATATTTTCTATTATTTATTTGAATAATTTCTTCATTTATATAACACAAATTAAAACCTATGGAAATTAAATTGATTTCCATAGGTCTCATTATTTTATATTTATTTATAATTATTTAAGACCCTTCCATTGCCAATTAGCAATCTCAGGTAAATCAATACCATTTTCATGAACAAATTTAGTATGAATTTCTAATTTTTCATTCATTTCTTGAATGATATGTGCACCCTTATTACCTAATTTCGGTAAATGATAAATTGCATCTTTTACCAGATTGAAACGATCTAGTTCGTTCATTACACGCATATCAAATCCAGTTGTTATTTCCCCTTTATCTCTGTAACCATGAACCGAAACATTGTGGTTATCACGCTTAAAGAATAAAGTATCTACTAAGTTTTCATAACCATGGAAACCAAATATTATTGGTTTATCTTTAGTGAAAATCATATTAAATTCTTCATCAGATATACCATGTTCATATACTTTTGGAGATTGTAATTTTAATAAATCAACTATATTAACAAATCTAATTTTTAAATCTGGTAAATATTCATGTAATAACTGTACTGCAGCTAAACCTTCAAGAGTTGGTGTATCTCCAGCCATTGCAAATACAATATCTGTTTCACCATTCTTATCTGTACTTGCCCAATCAACAATTCCCAAACCTTTATTCACTAAATATTCTGCTTCTTCAATAGTAAACCATTGTTGCCTTGGATGCTTAGATGCTGTCATGACATTTACTTGATTTATACTTCTCATACATTTATCAAAAGTTACAAGTAATGTATTTGCATCTGCTGGCAAGTATTCATGAATTAATCCAGAATTTTTATCAGCTAAATGACCAAGCATTCCTGGATCCTGATGAGTATATCCATTGTGATCCTGTTGCCAGATATGTGAAGTATTTATTAAGTTTAATGAAGGAATATCTGCTCTCCATGGAATATCTTCACATTGGTTTAACCATTTGAAATGCTGTGTAATCATTGAATCTACAACACGCAAGAATGATTCATAGCTATGAATGAAACCATGACGTCCAGTTAATAGATAAGCTTCTAAAGCACCTTCAGCTATATGTTCACTTAACATTGAATCTAATATACGTCCATCTGGAGCTAAGAATTCATCATAAGGTTCATCTATTTCTCCAACCCATTGACGTTTTGTTTCTTCAAACATTGCATATAAACGGTTTGATGCTGCTTCATCTGGGCTGAATACACGGAAGTTACGTTCCTTATCATTTAATTTCATGACATCACGTACATATTTTCCTAAAATAAGCATATCTTGCGCAACATTTTTACCTTTTTCTTTATTATCAATAGCGTATTCACGATAATCTGGTAAACGAAGACCCTTCATGATCTTTCCGCCATTTGTTGCTGGGTTACATGACATACGTCTATCACCTTTAGGAATTATTTCTGCAATCTCTTCTACAAGCTTACCATCTTCAGTAAATAATTCTTCTGGACCATAAGTGTTCATCCATTTTACAAAATCATCTGCACACTCCATATGCTTACTGTCAAAAGGAATCGGAACCTGATGTGCGCGGAATGAGCCTTCAATTGGCTTTCCATCTAATTCCTTAGGTCCTGTCCATCCTTTAGGTGTTCTGTTAAGAATGACTGGCCACTTAGGTCTACTCATATCATTTTCTTCTAATGCATGCTTTTTAATTGTAAGAATCTTTTCAATTGCTTCATCCATTTTCTCAGCCATTAACTGATGCATTACTTCAGGTTCATCACCTTCTACAAAAATAGGATCCCATCCTAATCCTTCAAAATACTTTTGTAATTCTTCATCAGTCATTTTTGCCATAATTGTAGGATTACTTATTTTAAATCCATTTAAGTATAGTATCGGTAGTACAACACCATCTGTAACAGGATTTATAAATTTATTTAATTGCCAAGATGTAGCAAGTGGTCCTGTTTCTGCTTCACCATCACCAACAACAACTGTTGCAATTAAATCCGGATTATCTAATATAGCACCAAAACCATGTACTAACGAGTATCCTAATTCTCCACCTTCATGAATTGAGCCTGGAGCTTGAGGTGTCGCATGAGATCCAATTCCCCCTGAGAATGAGAACTGTTTATATAATTTTGATAACCCTTCAAGATCTTGAGTTATTTCAGGATAAACTTCACTATAGCTTCCATCTAAATAAGAGTTAGAGACCATAACTTGTCCGCCATGGCCTGGACCAGAAATATATAGCATGCTTAAGTCATATTTATTAATTACACGATTTAAATGAGCATAAATAAAGTTTTG
>ERZ1036424.545-NODE-545-length-13508-cov-3.293020_pt1 | contig 13508 bp, 15 predicted proteins | sample MGYA00514221_ERZ1036424 | MGnify/ENA primary metagenome ERZ1036424 (study PRJEB33795, sample SAMN09464939) | human gut metagenome | host: Homo sapiens | place: USA: Stanford, California | collected 2016-11 | study: EMG produced TPA metagenomics assembly of the...
ACCCATTCTTAGGGTTTAGAGCTATTCGTCTTTGCTTAGAAGAAAAAGACTTATTTAGAACTCAACTTAGAGCATTATTACGTGCTTCAGTTTATGGTAAACTTTGTGTAATGTTCCCAATGATCGCTACAGTTCAAGAATTCAGAGCTGCTAAAGCTTTATTCTTAGAAGAAAAAGAAAAATTAGTAGCTGAAGGTGTTGCAGTAAGTAACGATATCGAATTAGGTATCATGGTTGAGATTCCATCAACTGCTGTTATCGCTGATATCTTTGCTAAAGAAGTTGACTTCTTCTCAATCGGTACTAATGACCTTGTTCAATACACAATGGCTGCAGACCGTATGAGTGAAAAAGTTTCATACTTATACCAACCATATAACCCAGCAATCTTACGTCTTGTGAAAAATGTTATTGAAGCATCTCACAAAGAAGGTAAATGGACTGGAATGTGTGGAGAAATGGCTGGAGATAGCTTAGCTATTCCATTACTATTAGGTATGGGATTAGATGAATTCTCAATGTCAGCTACTTCAATTCTTCAAGCACGTAGCCAAATCAAAAACTTATCATTAGAAAAAATGAAAGAGTTAGTTGATAAAGCTATTATGTGTTCAACAACTGAAGAAGTATTAGCATTAGTAGAAGAATATACAAAATAAAGTAATTTAAGAAAGGTTTTTGGTTATTCCAAGAACCTTTTTATATTTTTTAATTATGTAATCAATAATAAATTTTGAATAATTTATGTGTAGATTTTAGTGTTTTATATTTTTAAAATTGTAGAATTTTCAATGAAAATGCCCTTATTTCTTGACATTAGAGTATATTTATATTATCATTTTAAATATAAATTTTTTCAAAAACGATGATTAAGACGGTATATTGGATGTTTTTAACAGGGAGCAACTACGTGACTGAAAGAGTTGTATTAACTGAGAATATATTTTCAGCTTATGAGTAATTGTATAAGTAGACCATGAGTACAATCGGTTGGTGCCCGTTAAAAACCGTGTTAAGGAAGCGAATTGCTTTGAAATATGGGTGGTACCACGATATATTCGTCCCTTGAGACTTAGTCTCGAGGGGCTTTTTATTTTGGACAAATAATAGAACTTATACCTATGTCTTTATATTAAATTTTTAAGGAGGAACTTATGACTTTAGAGAATATAAGAAAAGAATATTTAGAATTAGTTAAAACAATTAAAGATGAAAAAGAACTTTATGACCTAAGAGTTAAATTTTTAGGAAAAAAAGGTGCATTAACAGAAGTTATGAAAGGTGCACGTGATTTATCTCTAGAAGAAAGACCAACTTTTGGGAAACTTGTTAATGAAGTTAAGACTTTTATTAACAATAGTTTAGAAGAGAAAAAAGCAGAACTAGCTAAAGCTGCATTAGAATTAAAATTAGCAAGTGAGGAAATTGATGTAACTCTACCAAGTAAAAAAGTACAATTAGGTGGATTAAATCCATTAAACAAAATTATTAAAGAAATTGAAGAAATCTTTATTTCAATGGGATATTCTGTTGCAGAAGGTCCAGAGGTTGAAACTGATAAATTTAACTTTGAAATGTTAAACTTACCAAAAGACCACCCAGCTCGTGATATGCAAGATTCATTTTATATTACAAATGAATTGTTAATGAGAACGCAAACTTCACCTGTTCAAGCTCGTGAAATGTTAAAAGCTAATGGTGAGGGACCAATCAAGATTATTTGCCCTGGTAAAGTATTCCGTCGTGATAATGATGATGCTACACACTCTCATCAGTTTACACAAATTGAAGGATTAGTAGTTGATAAAAATATTACTTTTAGTGATTTAAAAGGAACTTTAGAACACTTTATTAAAGCTGTATTCGGAGAAAACAAAAAAATCCGTCTACGTCCAAGTTTCTTCCCGTTTACTGAACCATCTGTAGAGGTTGATGTATCTTGGGGTAACGAGGATGATGAAGAAAACATTAAGTGGCTTGAAATTTTAGGAGCAGGTATGGTGCATCCTAATGTTCTTAAAATGGCTGGTTTTGACCCAGAAGTTTATACTGGATTTGCCTTTGGAATGGGACCAGAACGTGTTGCGATGTTAAAATATGGTATTAGCGATATTAGAAGTTTCTATACAAATGACGTAAGATTCTTACAACAATTCAATAGTGATAGAAACGATTAATAGGAGGTAGTAATGTTAGTAAGTTATAATTGGTTAAAACAATATACAAATGTTGAAGATAATGCTAATGCATTAGCTGAAAAAATCACTCGTGGTGGTATTGAAGTAGAAGGTGTTGAATATTTAACAGAAGAGATTTCTGGTGTAGTAGTTGGATATGTTGAATCTAAAGAAAAACACCCTGATGCTGAAAAATTAAACGTATGTCAAGTTAACATTGGTGAAGAAGAAAACTTACAGATAGTTTGTGGTGCACCAAATGTTGATGCAGGACAATATGTAATTGTTGCTAAAGTTGGAGCAAAATTACCAGGAATTAAAATTAAAAAAGCTAAACTTCGTGGTGTAGAATCACAAGGTATGATTTGTTCATTAGGTGAATTAGGATTAAGTAAAAGTGTTGTTCCTAAAAACTATCAAGAAGGAATCTATGTTTTTGAAACTGAACAAGAACTTGGTTCTGATGTTGTTGAAGTATTAGGGTTAAATGACTATATCTTAGATCTTTCAATTACTCCAAACAGAGCTGATGCACTTAGTATGCGTGGTCTTACTTATATAATAATAAAGTTGATTTTAAAGATGTTGAAAAAGAAGAAAACTATGAAGCAACTTCATTACAAGTTTCTATTGAAAGTGATTCTTGTAGAAACTATGTAGGTCAAGTTGTTAAAAATGTAGAGGTTAAAGATTCTCCATTATGGTTACAAACAAGACTTATGAATTCTGGTATTCGTCCAATCAACAACATCGTAGATATTACAAACTATGTACTTTTAGAATTTGGTCAACCAATGCATGCTTTCGATAAAGATTTAGTAGGAGATAAAATTGTAGTTCGTGACGCTAAAGAAGGTGAAGTTCTTGAAACTCTTGATGGAGAAGAGAGAAAATTACAAACAACAGACTTAGTAATTACAGATGGAACTCGTGCTATTGCTCTTGGTGGAGTAATGGGTGGTAAAAATACAGAAGTAAGTGAAAAAACTAAAAACATTATTTTAGAATCTGCGTATTTCAATCCTACATCAGTGCGTCGTACTTCAGCAGCACATGGTTTAAGAAGTGATTCTTCTGCAAGATTTGAAAAAGGAATTGATCCAAATATGCAAAAAGCAGCACTTGCTCGTGCGGTAGAATTAATTTTAGAATTATGTCCAAATGCAGTAGTTGAAAGTTCTGTTGGTATCATAAATAAAGAAAAAGAGAAAGTTGTAGAAATTACTACTTCTTATATCAATAATTATCTTGGTATAACTTTAACTACTGAAGAAATCGTAGCAATTCTAGAAGGATTAAGCTTTACAGTAGAAGTTTCAGGAGAAAACTTAGTAGTCAAAGTACCTACTAGAAGACCAGATATATCAATTAAACAAGATTTAGTAGAAGAAGTTATTAGAATTTACGGATACGATAATTTAGCATCAACATTACCAAAATTCTCTAAAACTACTAAAGGTGGTTTAACTTATTCTCAAAGAATGGTACGTGATTTACGTGGAGTATATGCTAGCTTAGGATTTAATGATACAATTAATTACTCATTAGTATCTGAAGAAGAAGCAACTCAATATACTTTAGAAAATCACCATAAAGTAAGATTATTAATGCCTATGACTGAAACTCACTCGACTTTACGTCAAAGTTTAGTTCCGGGATTATTAAATACAGTTCAATACAATGTGGCTAGAAAACAAAAAGACCTTAAATTATTAGAAATTGGTCGTGTATTCTTCGGAAGTGGTGATGACAATATTCAACCGAAAGAAACATTATATTTAAGTGCTGCGTTAACTGGGGAAGAAAGAGCAACTAAATGGCTTAAAGAAAGCAGTGCTTTAGACTTCTTCGCAGCTAAAGGATACCTAGAAGTTGTATTTGAACGTTTAGGATTAGAAGAAAAAGTTACATACAAAAAATCTAATCTTGAAGGAATGCACCCAGGACGTTTTGCTGAAGTATACTTAGGAGAAAAACGTATTGGTTTCATCGGAGAGGTTCATCCACAAGTTGCTGATAAACTTGGTCTAAATACTACTTATGTATTTGAAATTAATTTAGATGATGTGATTTCAGAAAGTAAAGTTAAACCTAAATATGAAGAAGTAACGAAATATCCTGAAATTACACGTGATATAGCTATGTTAGTTGATGTTAAAGACGAATATCAAAATATTTATAATGTAATCGAATCTGTAAATAGTAAGCTTATTACTAATGTAGAACTATTCGATTTATATGCTGGTGTTGAATTATTAGCAGGTAAAAAATCATTAGCTCTAACTATTACTTATAGCGATAAACAAAAAACTTTAACAGATGAAGAAGTAACAGCGGTTCATGAAAATGTACTTGCTGCACTTACAGCGTACGGAGCAATTATTAGGTAGGTAGTCTATGATTACACAAATAATATTATTTTGCATTTTAGCTTATGTAATTGGTTCTATACCATTTGCATTAATCGTAGGAAAAGTATTTTATAATACTGATATTAGAACATTAGGAAGTGGAAACTTAGGAACGACAAATACATTCAGATGTCTTGGTAAGAAAGCTGGAGTAACAGTGTTTATCTGTGATGTTTCTAAGGGGATAATAGCAACATTTCTTCCAACTTTGCTGCTTGGTGGAGTTGATTATCTATCAATATTTGGAGCTTTTGCAATGATAGGGCATGTGTTTCCTATCTTTGCAAACTTCAAAGGTGGAAAAGCGGTAGCTACAGGATCAGGAGTGTTTATCTTCCTTTATCCAATGTTAAGTTTATTATTATTAGCTATATTCTTTTCAACACTATTTTTAACTGGTTATGTTTCATTAGGAAGTATTCTAATAAGCTTAACAGCAATAGGTTATCTTGGTTTCTTTGAAGCTGGTATTGATAAATGGGTTATGATGGTTATGTGTGTATTTGTAATTTATATGCATAAAAAGAATATAAAAAGATTATTAAACGGGACAGAAAATCAATCGAAATTAAAAATAAAAAGAGGAACAAAGAATGACAAAAATCATTAGTGGGACTGAACTTGCAAAGAAATTGCGAGGAGAGATTAAAGACGAAGCAACTGCATTAAGAGAAAAAGGGATTGAACCAACTCTTGCGGTTGTGTTAGTCGGAGATAATAAAGCGTCAAGAAGTTATGTTAATTCTAAACATAAAGCTTGTATTGAAAATAATATTAATTCAATAAAAATAGAATTACCTGAGGAAATTTCTACTGATGATTTATTAACTGAAATTGAAAAATTAAATAAAGATGAAAAAGTTCATGGAATTTTAGTGCAATTACCATTACCAAGACATATTGATGCTGAAAAAGTATTAAATGCTGTAAGTCCGGATAAAGATGTTGATGGATTTCATCCAATTAATGTAGGTAAATTAGTAATTGGAGAAGCTAAACTTATACCATGTACTCCACTCGGGATTTTAGAGATGATTAAATCAACTGGAGAAGAAATCTCTGGGAAACTTTCATTAGTAATAGGTAGAAGTAATATTGTTGGTAAACCAATTTCAACTTTACTTTTACAAAATAATGCAACTGTAATAACAGCTCACTCTAGAACTAAAGATTTAGAATCTTTAATCGAACAAGCTGACATTATTGTTAGCTGTGTTGGAGCTGCGCATTTCTTAAGTGGAAAAGAAAAAGTAAAACCAACATGTACTATTATCGATGTAGGAAATAACTATAAAGATGGTAAGTTAGTTGGAGATGTAAATCTAGATGAATTTATTGATAAGGTTTCTTATATTTCTCCTGTTCCAGGAGGGGTAGGACCTTTAACAATCACAATGTTAATGAGAAATACATTAACTGCCGCTTACGATTTACTAGCTAAATAAATTTAACTATATTTAGTACTTTTTGATATTATATTTAATTGAAATGTCTATGAAATAATGATACAATAATATATTGAAAAAGAATGCATTATTTTTTATAGATATATAGACTTATATATTATACTATGTTATAATTTATAAAATGTAGAATAGTAAAGAAATTTATTTGGGAGGTTTGTAATTAGATGATAAGATTTTTAAAAAATGTTGTTGCTGAAATGCATAAAGTAAGTTGGCCAACATTTAGTGAACTTGTTAGAAAAACATTGATTGTTATTATTGTAGTTGGAATATTAATGTTATTTAGCTACGTAGTTGATTTAGGAATAACTGCTGGAATTAGACATTTTAGTAGATAAGAGAGGTTATTATGAGTGATACAGTAAGTAAAGAATGGTATGTAATTCATACTTATTCTGGTTATGAAAACAAAGTTAAAGATAATATTGAAAAAAGAGTTGAGTCTCTTGGAATGGAAGATAAGATTTTTAGAATCGTTGTTCCTGAAGAAAAAGAAACTATCTTAACTCCAACTGGAAAGAAAAAAGAAGTAAATAGAAAAACATTCCCAGGTTATGTACTTGTTGAACTAGTAATGACTGATGATTCTTGGTTTGTTGTTAGAAATACTCCTGGTGTAACAGGATTTGTTGGATCTCATGGTGGAGGTTCAAAACCTAGTCCATTATTACCAGAAGAAATTAACTTTATTTTACAACAAATGGGATTATCAAATGTTGTTGATATTGATATTGAGGTTGGTGATTATGTTCGCGTAATCTCTGGACCATTCGTAGACATGGAAGGTAAAGTTGTAAACTTAGATTTACACAATTATAAAGCTGACGTTATGATTGAAATTATGGGTAGAGAGACTAAGGTTGAGCTTGAACTTTATAATATCGAAAAATTCTAAGAAAGGAAAAGCTATCTTTAAGGTAGTTGGATAGAATGTGGAAAAGATTGCAATAATTATGGATTCAACTGCATATTTATCAGAAGATTTGAAAAAAGAACTGGATATTCGTACGGTTTATTTAAATCTTATTATTGATAATAATTCATATAAAGAAGTTATTGATATGCCACTTGATAAATATCATGAATACTTAAAAAATCCTAACAATAGCTTCCCTACAACATCACAACCAGCGATTGGGGAAGTTGTAGCTTGCTTAGAAAAATTAAAAGAAGAAGGGTATACTGATGTAATTGCTATTGCACTATCAAGTGGAATAAGCGGAACATATTCATCATATTCTGTAGCTGGATTAATGATTGATGGATTAAATGTACATCCTTTCGATTCTGAAGTTTCTTGTAGACCAGAAGGATATTATGCGATTAAGGCAGCAAAACTAATTAAAGAAGGTAAAACGTCTAGTGAAATCATTTCAGCTTTAAATGAGATGAAAAAAGTATCTGATGCATACTTTATGGCAGATGATTTATCTCACCTTCAACGTAGTGGTCGTTTAAGTGGAGCTCAAGCAGTAGTAGGAAGTTTACTTCAAGTAAAACCATTACTACATTTTGATGATAAGGTGATAGTACCTTTCCAAAAAATTCGTACATATAAAAAAGTTGTATCAAGAATGTATGAATTATTTGATGAATATTATAAACAACATGAAGGAGAACACATCACTGTGTGTGTTCTGCACGTTGATGCATTAGACAAAGCTGAAGAAATTAAAAAATATGTCGAAGAAAATTATTCGAATGTAACTGTAGATATAGATGGAATAAGTCCAGTTATCTCTACACACCTTGGATTAGGAGCAGTTGCAATTGGATGGACAATTTTATAATAAAAAATTTTAAGAGGTGAAAAAAATGGTTCAAACTATGGCGCATACTTGCTACCGTGTAGCAGATTTAAAAGAATCAGTTAAATTTTATACTGAAGCATTCGACTTTGAAGTAAGTCGTGAAAGAGACTTTCCTGAATACAAGTTCACGTTAGTATATCTAACATTACCTGGATCAAACTATGAGTTAGAATTAACTTATAACTATGATCACGGTGCATATGAACTTGGGGATGGATATGGTCACATTGCTATCTCTGTTGAAGACTTAGAAGCATTATACGAAAAACACAAGGCTGCTGGATACGATGTAACAGATCTTAAAGGTCTTCCAGGATTCTCGCCAAGCTACTACTTCATTAAAGATCCAGATGGATACAAAATTGAAGTAATTCGTACTAAAATGTAGTTATCATTTGATTTTTTAAAAATCATATGATATAATGTACTTACATTGAAATAAATTACCGAAAGGGTGGTGAATTTTGAAAGGTTCTCCGCTCTTTTATATTGCAATAAAAACTAAGAAAGAGGTATGCTGTATGAGTATTGTAGAAAAAGTTAAAACTATAGCAACAAAACAAACAGAAAATACGGAATTTTCTCTTTATGATGTTGAATACGTAAAAGAAGGAACTGAGTACTTCTTACGCATTTACTTCGATAAAGATGGTGGATTATCACTTGATGATTGTGTATTATTAAGTGAAAAGTTAGCAGAAGAGCTGGATAAAGAAGATTTTATCAGTGATAAGTATTATCTAGAAGTTTCTTCTCCAGGTATAGAAAGAGATCTTAGAAATCTTGAAGAAGTAACTAATTCTGTAGGTAAACACGTTTATATTAAAACATATGAAAAAATTGATAATCAAAAAGAGTTTTATGGTGATATACTAGCTGTTGAGGGTGAAGAAATTACTGTTGAATATAAAGATAAAGCAAGAGTAAAAAAATCAACGATTAACTATAGTAAAATCGCTAAAATTAGATTAGCTGTTAAATTTTAATTATTAAAGGAGAAAGAAAGATGAGCAAGGATTTGCTTAAAGCTATTAAATTAATTGAACAAGAAAAAGGAATCGCAGAAGATATTCTAGTAGAAGCTATTGAATTAGCTTTATTATCAGCTTATAAAAAGAATTTTAATGCTGCAAAAAACGTAAGAGTAGATTTCAACAGAGCAACTGGTGATTATAAATTTATTATTAGAAAAGATGTTGTTGAAGAAGTTTACGATGATAGAATTGAGTTTTCACTTGAAGATGCATTGCAAATTAATCCTGCATATGAAGTTGGGGATATTTACGAAGTAGTTGATTTACCAAGTGACTTTGGTCGTGTTGGTGCGCAAGCTGCGAAACAAGCTTTATTACAAAGACTTCGTGAAGCTGAAAAAGAAATTTTATATAAAGAATATATAGAACATGAAGGTGAAATTTTATCTGGAACTGTAGATAGAATTGACTCAAGATATGTTTATGTTAAACTTGGAAAAATTGAAGCTATTTTAGGTGAAAATGAAAGAGTTAAAGGTGAAACATACATTCCTCAAACTCCTATTAAAGTTTACATCGCAAAAGTTGATAACCCAAGTCGCGGAAGCAAGCCACACGTATTAGCTTCTAGATCACATCCTGAATTCATCAGAAGATTGTTCGAAATCGAAGTTCCTGAAATTTATAGTGGAACAGTAGAAATTAAGAGTGTATCTCGTGAAGCAGGGGAAAGAACTAAATTAGCTGTTTATGCTGAAGATAAAAACATTGATCCTGTAGGAGCATGTGTAGGTAATAAAGGTGATCGTGTTAACCGTATCGTTGAAGAACTAAACGGTGAAAAAATTGATATTATTACTTGGGATGCTGATCCAGTTAAATTTATTACTAATGCGTTAGCACCAGCAAAAGTTGAAGAAATCACTATTGATGAAGAAGAAAAAATCGCTAATGTTAAAGTGAAAGATGATCAACTTTCTCTAGCAATTGGTAAAAAAGGTCAAAACGTTAGACTTGCTGCTAAATTAACTGGTTGGAAAATCGATATAAAAGCTACTGAATAGTGAGGTGTTGACTGTGAAAAGAAGAAAAATACCAACAAGAAAATGTATTTTAACAAATGAGATGTTTCCGAAGAAAGATTTATTACGAATCGTTAAAAATAAAGAAGGAGAAATCTCTGTTGACCCTACAGGTAAACAAGCAGGTCGTGGTGCGTATGTAGTTTCAGATTTAGAAGTTATTAAAGCTGCACAAGAAAAGAAACAATTAGAGAAATTTTTCTCTGCATCACCGGAAGTTATGGAACCTATCTATAACGAAGTAATTAGATTAATTTATAGAAAGTCAATTCCACAAAAATAATGATAAAAGCATATAATTTATTAGGTTTAATGCAAAGAGCAGGTAAACTTATTACAGGTGAAGATTTAATCACAAAAAATTTAAAAAATAATAAAATCAAATTGTTAGTTATTGCTGAAGATTGCGGTATGAATACTAAAAAGAAATTAACAGACAAGGCTAATTTCTATAATGTTCAATGTATCGAATTTTCAATGATTGAAAATATAAGCATAGCGATTGGAAGAGATAATCGTGTAGCTGTTGGAATAACTGATGATGGATTTATAAAAAAATTCAAACAATTATTAGAAGAAGGAGGAAAACAGTAATGAAAAAAGTCAGAATTTATGAGTACGCTAAAGAAGTAGGAAAACAATCAAAAGACCTTATTACAGTTTTAAAAGATGCTAATATTGAAGTATCTAATCACATGTCAATGTTAACAGAAGAGGGGTTAGCTAAGCTAGATAGTGTTTTCAAAAAACAAGAAAAAGTTACAGAAAATGAACAATCTTCAAATAATGAAGGTAAAAAAAATAAGAAGAAAAAAATAAAAAAAGAGAAAGTCAAAAAATCTCAAAAACAACAACCAGCTATTATTGAAGCACCATCTGAAGAAACTATCTCAGAAGATACTATTTTAGTTAAAGATGGAATGACTGTTGGTGAATTATCAGAAGTTTTAAATGTAGGTTCGACTGAACTTATTAAAAAATTATTTATGGAACTAAAAATTATGGCGAATATTAACCAGTCTCTTACTTTAGAGCAAATCGAGTTAATCGCTATGGATTATGGTAAAGAAATCCAAGAAGAAGTTGAGATTAATAAAGAAGACTTAGATCTTTACTTCGAAGTTGAAGATGCAGATAAAGATCTTAAAGAACGTGCTCCAATCGTTACAATTATGGGACACGTTGACCACGGTAAAACAACATTACTAGATACTATCAGAAATTCACGTGTTACAGCCGGTGAAGCAGGTGGTATCACACAACACATTGGTGCTTATCAAGTACGTGCTAAAGATAAGAAGATTACTTTCTTAGATACACCGGGTCACGCAGCCTTCACAACAATGCGTGCACGTGGAGCTAAAATTACGGACGTAACTATCTTAGTAGTAGCAGCAGACGATGGTGTAATGCCTCAAACTATTGAAGCTATTAACCACGCTAAAGCAGCTGATGTACCTATTATTGTTGCGGTAAACAAAATGGATAAACCTCAAGCAAACCCAGATAGAGTTATGAATGAATTAGTAGAATACGGACTAATCTCAGAAGAATGGGGTGGAGATACAATCTTCGTACCAATCTCAGCTCTTAAAGGTGAGGGTATTGATGAATTATTAGAAAATATCTTATTAGTAACTGAAATGCAAGAATTAAAAGCTAATCCGAATCGTTTAGCTTTAGGTACAGTTATCGAAGCGAAACTTGATAAAGGTCGTGGAGCAGTAGCAACATTACTAGTACAAAATGGTAGCTTAAATGTTGGAGATCCTTTAGTAGTTGGTAACACGTTCGGACGTGTTCGTGCTATGATTAATGACCGTAGTAAAAATATCCAAACTGCTAAACCATCTACTCCTGTAGAGATTACTGGTTTACAAGATGTTCCTAATGCTGGAGATCGTTTCGTAGTATTTGGAGATGAAAAAACAGCTCGTCAAATCGGTGAAAAACGTCAACAACAATATATTGAAACTACTCGTCAAGCTAACTCAGCTGTATCATTAGATACATTATTTGAACAAATGAAACAAGGTGAAATGAAAGACCTTAACATTATTATTAAAGCAGACGTTCAAGGTTCAGTTGAAGCATTGGCTATGTCATTAGCTAAAATTGATGTTGAAGGTGTTAATGTACGTATCATCCACACTGGTGTTGGTGCGATTAATGAATCTGATATTACATTAGCAGTAGCATCAAACGCTGTAGTTATTGGATTCAACGTACGTCCTGATAATAATGCTAAACAAATGGCTCAAACAGAGCAAGTAGATATTCGTCTTCACAGTATTATCTACAAAGTTATTGAAGAAATTGAAGCTGCGATGACAGGATTATTAGATCCAGAATTCGTAGAAAAAGTTATCGGACTTGCAGAAGTACGTCAAGTATACAAAGTATCAAAAATTGGTACAATTGCTGGTGCTTACGTAACTGAAGGTAAAGTATCACGTGATGGTAAAGTACGTGTAATTCGTGATAGTGTAGTAATTTACGAAGGTGAAATTGATACATTAAGAAGATTTAAAGATGATGTTAAAGAAGTACAAAGCGGTTATGAATGTGGTATGACTGTAGAAAACTTCAATGATATTAAAGAAGGAGATGTCTTTGAAGTATACATCATGGAAGAAGTTAAAAAATAGGAGGCAAACTTTATGTCAGAACTAAGAGTTAACAGACTTGCAGAACAAATTAAAAAAGAAATTACTTATGTCTTAGCTACAAAAGTAAAAAATCATGATTTAGGATTTGTTACTGTAACAGAAGTTGCTTTAACAGGAGATTATTCTCAAGCAAAAGTATTCTACACTGTTTTAGGTGGAGAACGTGAAAAAGAAAAAACAAAAGAAGCATTTAAAAAAATTAAAGGTTTCGTAAAAAGTGAAGTTGCTAAAAAAATTAAAATTAGAAAATTTCCTGAACTTATTTTCCAATATGACACTACAGCTGAATATGCGTTACACATTGAAAGCTTAATAGCTAGTGTTAGTAAAAAGGAAAAAGACGAAGAGAAGAATAATTAAATTAGAGGAGCGACTCGTTAAATATAGTTTATAAGAATTGTATTTACTGGGTCGCCCTAGTATAGTTGATTGGTTATGAATATGAGGATTTATAAGTTTCAACTATATTAAGTGAGCAAACTTTGAATCATTTACTTGTATTCAAGGTATTTAGTAAAATAGTATTTAAAGGAGAAAAGAATGTTACAAGTAACGAATTTAGGTTTACGTTTTGCAGATAGAAAATTATTTGAAGATGTAAATATAAAATTTACAAATGGTAACTGCTACGGGTTAATCGGAGCAAATGGAGCAGGTAAAACAACATTTTTAAAATTATTATCTGGTGAAATTGATTCACAACAAGGGCACGTTTCTTTAGGAAAAGGTGAACGTCTTGCTGTACTTCGTCAAAACCACTTCGCATATGAAGAGAATAGAGTTATCGATGTTGTAATGATGGGACATGAGCGTCTTTGGGATGTAATGAACCGTAAAAATGAAATTTACATGAAAGATCCATTTACTGAAGAAGATGGAATCATTGCAGCTGAACTTGAAGGTGAGTTTGCTGAAATG
>ERZ1036424.548-NODE-548-length-13416-cov-3.615897_pt1 | contig 13416 bp, 13 predicted proteins | sample MGYA00514221_ERZ1036424 | MGnify/ENA primary metagenome ERZ1036424 (study PRJEB33795, sample SAMN09464939) | human gut metagenome | host: Homo sapiens | place: USA: Stanford, California | collected 2016-11 | study: EMG produced TPA metagenomics assembly of the...
TGAAGAAGACAAATAAAACGTTCCGACCATTGGAGAAGTTATAGTAATATTTCCATCATCCTCATTAACTTCTTCAACTTCTTCCTTAGTCGATTCTATTTTTTTACAATTATTTATCTCTTCTTTAGCTATAAATTCTGAGTTATTTGACGAGCTATTTGTTTTATTTTCAACATTTCCTCTAACTAATGATTTATCCATTTTTATATGCTCATTTCCATTTTCAAGTTCAAAAAATGCTAAATTAGAAGAATCTACTATTTTAATAAGCTCTTTAATTTTTTCAAATTCCATTGAATATCCTCCTAGCTTTTAATTCCACTTTTTTAATAGTAAAGTAGCATTATGTCCACCAAATCCTAATGAATTTGTTAATGCATATTCTACAACTGCTTTCTTTCCTACATTAGGGGTATAATCTAAATCTAATTCTTCATCTTTAGTTTCATATCCTATAGTTGGTGGAATAAATCCATCTTGAAGGGATTTTACACATATTATTGTTTCAATTGCTCCTGCTGCTCCTAATAAGTGACCAGTCATAGACTTTGTTGAAGAAATAGGTATATTATATGAATCTTCACCAAAAACTTTTTTAATTGCAATTGTTTCAAATTTATCATTTAATTGAGTAGAAGTTCCATGCGCATTTATATATGAAACTTCATTAGCATTAATTCCTGCTTCATTAATTGCTTGCTCCATAGCTTTTGCTGCACCAGTTCCATCTGGATCTGGTGATGTAATATGATAAGCATCACAAGTTGATCCATAGCCTACCACTTCTGCTAAAATATTAGCTCCTCTAGCTTTTGCATGTTCCAATGATTCCATTAAAACTATTCCAGCACCTTCTCCCATTACAAATCCGCTTCTATCTTTATCAAACGGAATTGATGCCTTCTTAGGGTCATTTACTGAATTTAGAGCTTTCATACTATGGAAGCCACCTATTGCCATTCTAGTTATCGGTGCTTCTGAACCTCCGGCTAACATTACATCTGCATAACCATGTTTTATAAGTCTAAAAGATTCTCCTATATTATTTGTTCCTGTAGCACAAGCAGTTACCACTGAAGTACATGGTCCTTTTAAACCATACTTTATTGCAATATTACCAGCGCCTAAATTAATTATTGCCATTGGAATAAAAAATGGTGATATTCTCTTTGATTTTCCTGTAGCAATTTTACTGCATTCACTTTCAACAGTTTCGAATCCACCTATTCCAGATCCAACCATAACTCCAAATCTATCTAAGTCTTCCTTTTCTAAATCTATACCAGAAGATTTTATGGCTTCATCAGATGCAACTAATGACATTTGTGCATATCTGTCTAATCTTTTAGCTTCCTTTTTACCTATTATTTCATCTGGGTTAAAGTCTTTAACTTCACCTGCAATTTTTACATCTGTTAATTCTTTATCTATTAATGTAATAAAATCTATTCCAAGTTTACCTTCTTTAGCATTATTCCAAAATGTGTCAACATCATTTCCAATTGGTGTTAATGCTCCCATTCCTGTTATAACTACTCTTCTTTCCATAACTAAAATACTCCTCCACTACATTACCATTCCACCATCAACATGTATAACCTGACCAGTAACATAATCTGAACTTTCACTGGCAAGGAAAGCCACAACATCTGCAACATCTTCAGCCTTTCCAAGTCTCTTAAGTGGTATATTATTTTTAGCCTCTTCTTTGAATTTATCTCCTAATACTTCTGTCATATCAGTTTCAATAAAGCCTGGTGCTACTGCATTTACATTAATTCCTCTACCACCAAGTTCTTTAGCAAGTGATTTTGTCATTCCAATAACTCCTGCTTTAGATGCAGAATAATTTACTTGACCTGCATTTCCTGATACTCCAACAACAGAAGAAAGGTTAATAATTTTCCCATGTTTTTGTTTAACCATAATTGGAGTAATTGATTTAAGGCAATTAAACACTCCTTTTAAGTTAACATCAATAACGCTATCAAAGTCTTCTTCCTTCATTCTAAGAATTAAACCATCCTTAGTTATTCCAGCATTATTTACTATTATATCTATATTTCCAAACTTTTCTTTTGCTTTACTTACAATATTTTGCACATCATCTATTTTAGAAATGTCTCCTTTAATGCTTATCACATCAACATCCATATTTTTTATTTCATTTTCAACTTCTAAAGCTTCTTTTTCACTGCTTCTATAATTTAATACTATATTAGCTCCAAGTGAAGCTAGCTTTAAAGCAATTGCTTTTCCTATACCTCTTGATGCACCTGTAACAATTGCACATTTACCTTTTAACATATAAATTAATCCTCCTAATTAACAAGTAAAACCTTGTTTCTACTCATTTATTTTGATAATTGTATTATTTAATGATTCCATATCCTCAACATTTAAAGTAATTGCTTTTCTATCAATTTTTTTAACGAACCCCCTAAGAGCTTTTCCTGGCCCAACCTCTATAAATGTGTCTACGCCTTCATCTAACATGTGCTTTATAGTTTTATCAAAAAGTACAGAACTTCTTATATGTCTTTTTAGTAAATCGCAAATATCATCTTCACCATCATAAGGCAATCCCTTAACATTCGAATATACTACTTTATTAAGCTTACTGATATTTGCATTTTTAAGTGTTTTATAAAATTCTTCACTTGCAGGCTCTAATAATGAACTATGGAATGGACCACTAACCTTTAGAGGTATTCCAATCCCACCTAATTCTTTTGCGATTTTAACCGCTTCTTCTACAGCCCTATTTTCTCCAGATACAGATACTTGACCTGGGCAATTAAAATTGGCTCCCTCAATTACACCAAACTCACTTGCTCTATTTAATAATTCATTTAGTTTTTCATCGTCTAATTTTAGTATAGCAGCCATTTTACCTAATCCACTAGGTAATGCACTTCCCATTATTCTGCCTCTTTCTTTTATTAATAAAAGTCCATCTTCTAAAGAAAGTGCTCCACCATATATTAGTGCTCCATACTCTCCTAGGCTTAGCCCTGCTGCATAGTCTGCTTTTATATTATTCAATTCCAAAGCCTTTAATGCAATTAAAGAAGCAACTAGTATGCAAGGTTGAGCATTTTCAGTTTCCATAAGAAGTTCTTCTGGACCTTCAAACATCAACTTTTTTATTGGCATACCTAGAATTTCTTCACTGTGATTTAAAAGCTCATTGCATTCTGTAATATTCTCACAAAGTTCTTTTGCCATTCCAATTGTTTGTGCTCCTTGACCAGGGAAAAGGAACGCTGTCTTATTACTATTCATATCTCTCTCCAAATATAGCAAATCTATTATTTGCTTCTCTAAATATTTCTTCTATAATTTCATTACATGTCTGTTCTTTGCTTACTAATCCTGCTATTTGCCCTGACATAACAGAACCATTTTCAACATCGCCTTCTCTTGCTGCTTTTCTAAGAGCTCCCGCGCCCAATTTTTCTAATTCTTCTACACTGGCACCTGATTTTTCTAATTTAATGTATTCTCTTGTAAGTTTATTTCTAATAACTCTAACAGGATGTCCTGTTGTTCTTCCTGTAACTTCTGTATCTATATCATTAGCTTTTATTATTTTATCTTTATAATTTTGACTTATTGTGCATTCTTTAGCAACTAAAAATCTAGTTCCAAGTTGAACCCCTTCTCCGCCTAGCATAAATGCTGCTGCAATTCCTCTTCCATCACCAATTCCACCAGCCGCAATAACTGGTATTGAAACTGAATCCACTACTTGAGGAATCAATGCCATTGTAGTCAACTGTCCTACATGACCTCCTGATTCTGTTCCTTCTGCAATAATTGCATCTGCTCCTGCTCTCTCCATTCTCTTAGCAAGTGCAACAGATGCAACCACAGGTATTACTTTTATTCCTTTGTTTTTCCATTTTTCCATATACTTTCCCGGACTTCCAGCACCAGTAGTTACAACTGGAACGCCTTCTTCACAGACTAATTCAGCTATTTCATCTGCATTCTCTGACATTAACATTATATTTACACCAAATGGCTTATTTGTGATCTCTTTAGTTTTTCTAATTTGTTCCCTAACCCATTCAGTTGGTGCAGCTCCTGTTATTATTCCAAGTCCACCTGCTTCACTAACTGCTGATGCAAGTGATGCATCAGCAATCCAAGCCATGGCCCCTTGAAAGATAGGATGCTCTATATTTAATAATTCGCATACTCTATTTTTCTCCATAAAAACTTCCTCCTGCCATTATTACACAAAGAATAGCAATACTAATCTTTATATTGCAATGGAATAATTTTATTCTAACCATACTAATCCTAATCATAATAAAAATTACTACTATGGTAAGTAATTCTACTATTTAAAAGTAAATTTATCAATTTAAAATAAAAAAGTTAAAAATAAATTCATATAATGTCAATTATTACTTAACATTTTTTTCAACATATTCAACTGCATCTTTAATTGATTTTAGTCCTTCTACTTCTTCAATTTGTATATTATACTTTTCTTCTAATTCAATTACTATTTGGAATAAATCTAAAGAATCAGCTCCTAAATCCTCAAAAGTTGTTTCTAAAGTAACTTCTTCCTTTTCTATTCCTAATTGTTCACAAATAACTTCTCTAATTTCTTCAAATAACATAATATTTTTACCTCCATATATTTTAAAATTTATATATTAATTTGATTCTGATGATTCAAATTTTTAATTATTTAACATACTATTAAAAGTCTTATATTATTCAATTTAAATACTATAATCTTTTTAATAAATCCCAAAAAAATTTCCTTACCATTCTAATAATGTGGATCCATATGTTAGCCCTCCACCAAAAGCTACTAAAATTAATTTATCTCCTTTTTCAAGTAACCCTTTTTCATACATCTCATTTAAAACAATTGGCACTGATGCTGATGAAGTATTTCCTACTTTATCTAAATTCACATAAAATTTTTCCTTTTCTAAGTTTAGTTTTTTTGCTGCAGATTCAATAATCCTTATATTAGCTTGATGTGGAACTATATATTTTATATCATCTAATTTAACATCTGTATCTTTAATCACCTCTGTGACTGCATCAGCTATTGCTGAAACTGCAAATCTAAGAACTTCTCTTCCATTCATTTTTATTATTCTATCATTTATTTTTGACTCTTTAGAAAATGGTGTATTAAAATCTGCTGCACTTATTGTTAATGCATCACCACTTTTTCCATCAGATTTTAAATATGATTTTATAATTCCTTTTTGTTCATCTCTTTTTAATACAGCTGCTCCTGCTCCGTCTCCAAATAATATACAAGTTCCTCTATCTTGCCAATTCATAACCTTTGATAGTGTTTCAGCGCCAATAACTAATGCATTTCTATAATTCATAGATTTCATCATACCTCTAGCAATTTCAATACCATATACAAAACCCGAACATGCAACATTTATATCAAAACAAGCAGCATTATCAGCATCTAATTTACTTTGAACTATACATGCAACAGATGGTATAAACATATCAGGACTAACTGTTGCAACTATTATAAGATCTATATCTTCTCCTCTAATTTCTGCTCTATCAAGTGCAATTTTAGCCGCCTTTATCGCAAGTTCTGATGTATCCTCACCTTCAGAAATTCTTCTTTCACTAATACCAGTTCTTCTTACTATCCACTCATCATTTGTCTCAACAAATTCACTTATTTTATCATTGGTAACAATTAAAGAAGGTAAATATGCTCCAATTCCAGCAACTTTAACATTACTCATAATATTCTCCTTTATTAATTCAATTTATATTTTTCTTTAAAGAAATTATTTATTTTATTTAATGAAGAAACTAATATCTCTTCTTCATTATCATCCAGACCATCTATAGAAGTATTCACCATTTCTTCATGAAATCTCGCATGAATTCTAAATGCTAGTTTTCCTTTTTTTGTTAATTTGATAAGGACAACTCTTCTATCTTCTTCGATTCTCTTTCTTTCTACATATCCTTTTTTTATTAATTTGTTAATTGCAGTTGTTAGAGTACCTACAGTAATTTTTAAGCTTTGAGCAACTTCAGACATGTTTTTTTCAGTATACATTCCTATAGCTTCAATAGTATGTACTTCTGTAATTGATAATTCTGAAATTGGTCCAGTTTTTAAACTATGTTCTTCAATTTGTAAGACATCATTAAATAACTGCACCAATAATTCGTTAATCTCTGTTCTTCTTTTATCCATTCATCTACCCTCCATTTATTAAGGAATTCACCCCATCTTTAATTTATTTGAGTAAAATAAGTAGCGAAATAGTTAATTTCGTTTTCTACATAATAAAACTTCACTTTTTATTATTTACCAAGCTAGTTTAATTATTTTATCTAAATAAGTATTGGTGCTAAATCTTCTAATATCAAATATTTTGATAATCAAAATATACTACATTCAAAATAAATTGTCAATGGTTTATTCCCTCGTGTAATTACACAGCATTCTTTTAATTATTGAGTAAATATGTTATAATTAGATAAAATATTATTTAAATTCTTATGAATACAGGAGGTGTAAATACCATGACTAGAAAATTAATTTTAGCTACAGTTATAATGTTAAGTCTTACAATAGTTGGTTGTTCATCTAATACAGCAACAAATTCCAAGCCTAATAATGAAACTAATGTAGAAGAAAATAATAATTCAAATAAGGATAATACTGCAAAAGAAGAAAAACCTCAAGAAAATAAAGGCGAAAAAGATGAAAAAGAATCAAAGATAACGCTTTCAATCTATAACGAAGATGCTGATACAATGGAATTAAAAGAAATAGCTACTATTGAAGTAAATGAAAAATCAAGTTTAGAAGATAAACTAAAGGATTTATCAAAATCTCTTTCAGAAAAAACTTTTGATAAATTACCTATAGAAGTTAAATCTATAGATACTGTAGATGGGAAAAAAATTGCTACCATTAATTTAACAGATAGTAATAATGAATGGGTACAAAAATTCCAAGGTTCTACAGGTGGACAAGTTACTTCAGATAGCTTAATTGAAACTTTCCTTCAAGTTAAAGCTAAAGGTGAATGGATTGATGGTGTTAAATTTTTATATAAAAATGAACCTATCGAATATGAACATGCATCCACTTTATCAGAAGTGCAATATAGAAATTAGCAAAAAAGTAATCAAATTTTCATATAAAAATTTGATTACTTTTTTAGATTTTTCTAATAAAAAACTTTATGACAATATCATACTAAAAGTAACACTAAAGCCAGAACTATAATTACAATTCCTATTGTTATTAATTTACATAAAAAATTAATCATAAGTGATTTCTCTTGAATCTCGATTTTATCTAATTCTTTAGCTGGATATATTAATTTCACCTTATCCCCTATATTGTACATTTTATTATCTTCTACATTTTCATAGATTATTTTCTTAATTTCTCCGCTTTCAGTTTTAAATTGTATTACTGGCTTATAAATTGTTACATAAAATACTTGTTTTCCTTCACTTATTGAGGCCTCAGTATATTTCTGAAGATCGATAACTTCCCCCTCAGTCTTTACTCCATCTCGTAATAGTTTTATTTTATTTATAAAAATAATAGTTCCTGTCATCATTAATGCTATTCCTATTATAATTAATAAAACAATTATCATAATGATTCCCCCAATATAAAATTCTTTCTATTATATATATGAAGAAATTATTTTTATTGTTAATTATTTAAACTATATTAAAGTATCTGTTATAATTAATAAACTGTAAATTTAAATACTGAATTTTAAAACTTATATAAAGTTGTTATTCCTTATATTTATAAATATACTCATTCAAATCTCTTATTGAATCTAATTCAACATCCTTTTTCATATATTCTAAAAAAAACTCATCCAATTCTATACTTCTTTCAATATCTTCAAATGCTTTTAATTTTTCACCAATTTCAGCATAAAAACATCCTCTATTATAATATAGGAATCCTACATTTTCATTATTAATTATGCCTTCTGTAATAATGGAAATGGCTTCATTAAATTTATGTTCTTCCTTATATATAACAGCTAAATTCAGATAACTATATGGATAATTAGTATTTTCATCTATTGATTTTTTATAGTATTTCTTACTTTCCTCTTTATAGTTTAGTTTATTTAATATAACTCCTTTATTAAATAATATTTTATAATTTTTATTATCTACTTTTAAAGCTTTATCTATATAAACTAATGCTTCTTCATCTTCATTTAATTCTTCTAGTATACAAGCTATATTAGCATATGCCCATAAATCATATGGATTAATTCTTATTACATTTTTATAATTTTTAATAGCCTCTTGTTTCTTATTCAATTCATCATATATATTAGCTAGAAAAAAATATGCTTTATCATAATTAGGTTCTTTTTCTATAGCTTTTTCATAGAATTCTTTTGCTTTATAAAGATCTCCCATTTCATCATATAGTATTGCTAATCCATAATATGCTCTTGCATAATTTTCATCTATACTTAATACTTCTAAATACTTTCTTTCAGCTTCTTTAGGTAATCCAATTTCATCATATAATAAAGCAATTTCCATTATTAGATCAGTATCATTATTATTTATATTTAAATAATATGCTTTTTTGTAAAATTTTAGCGCCTTTAGTGGTTTATCTTCTATTTGCAAATTTCTTGCAATATTTAAATAATTTTTATATAAATAATCTTTTTCTTTCATAGTTGATTACTATCCTTTTGTAGTTTATTTTATAATTATTCTTATTATGATATTTTCTAATATTATACAAGCATGCAATAATATTTATATCTATTATCTATTAACCCGTAATTGCTGTCAATTTACATATAGCAAAAACTAATTTAAAATATTTTAAACAGTAGTAAGTTAAGGATTTAATCTATTAGTAGGATAATTTTTTTATATTTGAAATTACTAATATAGTAAAATAAGCTACTTAGAATTCGATTAAAAATAAATCTCCTCTAAATAGCCTATTTTGAATATTAAATTATTTAATTAAATCTAAGACTAACTTATATATTAGCCTTACTTAAATGTTCCAATATCTGTTCTGCAATATGCACCTTCAAATTTAACATGTTTAATATTGCTATATGCATCACTTCTAGCTTCTTCTACAGTTTTTCCGACTCCTATTACTGATAATACTCTACCACCATTAGTCTTTAAAATACCATCTTCTAGTTTTGCTCCTGCTAAAAACACCTTATCTTTCACTTCATTATCAATTTTTATTTCATACCCTTTTTCAAATTTTCCTGGATATCCTTTTGAAGCTAATACAACATTTATGCAAACTCCATCATTCCACTTAATATCAACCTTATCTAGTTCTTCTCTTAATGCAGCTTCAATAATTTCAACTAAATCACTTTTCATCAAATAAAGAACTGATTGAGTTTCTGGATCTCCCATTCTAACATTATATTCTAAAAGGTAAGTTCCTTTTTGTGTAATCATTATCCCAAAGAATATTATACCTTTAAAATCAAATCCCTCTTCTCTAATACCAATTAAAGTATTTTTCATTATGTTATCTTCAAAATCCTTCATTACTTCCTCAGTAACATATGGATTTGGAGCCATAACTCCCATACCTCCAGTATTAGGTCCTTTTCCACCATCAAAAATTTGTTTGTGATCTTTTCCTGATATAAATGGAATAATTGTTTTTCCGTCAGTAATTGAAAGAATTGATGCTTCAACTCCCTCTAAGAACTCTTCAATTACAATGGTTTTGCCAGCCTCTCCAAATGTATCATCTACCATACACGTATTAACTGCTGCAATTGCTTCTTCTTTATTTTCACAAATAATAACACCTTTTCCTGCTGCTAATCCATCTGCTTTAACTACTGTTGGGTATGAACAGATTTCTAAATATTTTAACGCTTCATTAACATCTGTAAATGTGGCATATTCTGCAGTTTTAACTCCATATTTTTTCATGAAGTCTTTCGAAAAGCTTTTGCTGCCTTCAAGCATAGCACCATTTTCAGCAGGTCCGAATATTTTTAATCCTTCTTTTTTAAACTTATTAACAATTCCTTTTGTTAAAGGATCCTCTGGTCCTACTATTGTCAGATCAATAATTTCTCTTTGTGCAAATTTAACTAATTCATCAATATCAGTTATATTTACGTTTTCACATTTATTTTCAATTGCAGTTCCACCATTACCTGGCGCTACAAATATTTTTTCTACTTTTTCACTTTTAGCAAGTTTCCAAGCTAGTGAATGTTCTCTTCCACCTGATCCTATTAAAAGAAGTTTCATATAGACATACCTCCAGATTTAAAATAATTCTGTATTTTCTTGTTTTAATTATAAACTTAAATGTGTTAATAAATGAAGAAATTCTTACATAATTTTTTAGAATCTTAATCTAAAATTTCTGTAAGATTTCTTCTTAATTAAAAACATCTTTATTTTAAGAATTGTTTTAGTGTTTAAAGTGTCTTAATCCTGTAAATACCATTGATATTCCATATTTATTACAAACATCAATAGACTCTTGGTCTCTTATTGATCCACCTGGTTGAATTATTGCTTTAATTCCTGCTTTTGCAGCTAGCTCTGCAACATCACCAAATGGGAAGAATGCATCTGAAGCAAGGATTGTTGCGCCCTTACCTCTCTTTAAAGCATCTTCTGTCGGCCATACTCTATTCACTTGACCTCCACCAATTCCTACTGCTACACCATTATTAACTGTGACAATAGCATTTGATTTTACATATTTTACAACCTTCATTCCAAAAAGTAAATCTTTCATTTCTTCATCTGTAGGTGCTTTTTCAGTTACTATTTTTATTTCATCAATAAGTTTTTTATCTTCTTCTTGAACAAGCATAGCTCCATCAACAGTCACCATATATTTATCAGCTTTTGGAGTATTGTGGAATTTAAGAACTCTTAAATTCTTCTTAGTCTTTAATACTTCTAATGCATCATCATCATAATCTGGTGCTGCAATAACTTCTAAGAATATTTTCACCATTTCTTCCGCTGTAGCTTTATCAACTTTTCTATTAAATCCAATTATTCCTCCAAAAATTGAAGTTGGATCTACTTCATAAGCCTTCATATAAGCTTCATAGCCACTTTCACCAGTTGCAACTCCACATGGTGTGTTATGCTTTAGTGCACAACACGCTGGTTCATCAAATTCATTTGCACATTTCCAAGCTATATCAACATCTTTGAAGTTATTATATGATAATTCCTTACCATTTAATGTTTCAAATGTATTCATAGCTCCTTCAAGCATTGTTGATGAGTAAACAGCTGCACTTTGATGCGAATTTTCACCATATCTTAGAGACTGCATCTTTTTGTATGATACCGAAAGGTATTCTGGATATTCTTCTTCACCTTGAAGCATAAAGTTTGCAATAGCTGCATCATATGCACTCATAAGATTAAATACTTTACCTGCAAGTTTCTTCTTAGTTTTAAGACTTGCTTCACCATTTGTTTCAATTTCTTCCATGACTACTTTATAATCATCTTTATTAGAAATAACTACAACGTCTTGGAAATTCTTAGCTGCTGCTCTAAGCATTGTTGGGCCACCAATATCTATAAATTCAACCTTTTCTTCAAAAGTTAAATCTTCTTTTACCTTTTCAAAAAATGGGTAAAGATTTACTACTACATAATCTATAGTATGAATATCTCTTTCCTTTAAAGTATTCATATGTTCCTTATTATCCCTTATAGCAAGTATTCCTGCATGAACTAATGGATGTAAAGTCTTAACTCTACCATCTAACATTTCAGGAAAATTTGTAACTTCATTAATTTCAATTACATTTACTCCATTTTCCTTTAAATATTTGTAAGTTCCACCAGTTGATACTATTTCAACATCTTTAGAAACTAAAAATTTAGCAAATTCTAAAACTCCATCTTTGTCAAATACACTTATTAAAGCTCTCTTTTTCACAAAAAGGCCTCCTTATTATTCTTTTCTCTCTTAAAAATATTATAATCAAATACCTAAAGTACTTTTACTCAGATACCTTTACTCTACCATCTATTATTTCAATTTTACCTTCACTAATCAATTTAATAGCTTTAGGTAGTATTATGTGTTCTTTTTCTAATATTCTTTTTTGCAAAGCTTCTGCATCATCTTCAAAATTAACAGGGACCGCTTCTTGAAGAAGTATTGCTCCTCCATCAACTTGTGAATTCACAAAATGAATTGTACAACCTGAAAATTTAACTCCACTTTTAATTACAGCTTCATGAACTTTTAATCCATACATACCAGGTCCACAGAAAGATGGAATTAAAGATGGGTGTATATTTATTATCTTATTATCAAATTCATTTAAAATTTCTCCATCTAAAATTGCTAAAAATCCAGCAAGAACTATTAAATCAACCTTTCCCTTTGTAAGTTCTAAAATCTTATCAGATGATTTTACTCCGTATTCTTTTCTACTAACTACAAAAGTATCTATATTATGTTTTTTAGCTCTTTCTAAAGCATAAATTCCATCCTTACTTCCTATGACCATTTCTATTTTTGCACTTAAATATCCATTTTCAACTGCATCAATTATAGATTGAAGGTCTGTTCCTCCACCAGAAACTAGTACTGCTATTTTAAACAAACACCTTCACCTCCAGATGTTACATATCCTATATTATAAGCTTTTTCTCCCATTTCTTCTAAAGCTTCAATAATAGGTTTAACATCTTCTTCTTTAACTGCAAGTACAAATCCTATCCCCATATTAAAAGTATTATACATATGTTCTTTGTCTACACCTTTTTCAATAATTCTTTCAAAAATAGCTGGAAGTGGATATGAATCTTTATTAATTACAGCTGTTAATTCTCTTCCATTGAACATTCTTGGTACATTTTCTATGAAACCACCACCTGTAACATGAGCCATTCCTTTTATTTCAAATTTTTCTAAAAGTTTAAGAATTGGTTTAACATATATTTTAGTTGGAGTAATTAAAGTTTTCCATACTGGTTCACCATTAAATTCTTCATTTAAGTCTGGGAAAATTTTTCTTACTAAAGAATATCCATTTGAATGTATTCCTGAAGAGGCAATCCCAATTAATTTATCCCCTTCATTTATATTACTACCATTTATAATTTTATCTTTATCAGCAATTCCTACAGCAAAACCTGCCATATCGTAATCACCTTCTGCATAAAATCCTGGCATTTCTGCTGTTTCTCCACCGATTAGAGCGCAATCAGATTGAACACATCCATCTGATATTCCTTTAACTAAGTCAGATGAAACTTCTGCTTCAAGCTTTCCACAAGCAATATAATCTAAGAAAAATAATGGTTTAGCTCCATGACATAAAATATCATTTACACACATAGCTACACAGTCAATACCTACTGTATCATAATTATTAT
>ERZ1036424.551-NODE-551-length-13367-cov-3.280799_pt1 | contig 13367 bp, 12 predicted proteins | sample MGYA00514221_ERZ1036424 | MGnify/ENA primary metagenome ERZ1036424 (study PRJEB33795, sample SAMN09464939) | human gut metagenome | host: Homo sapiens | place: USA: Stanford, California | collected 2016-11 | study: EMG produced TPA metagenomics assembly of the...
GATGAGTCCTCTAATGTTGAAATTACTGCTGTTTTGTGGACTTTCTTCATTATATTTAAGTCTTTTTCTCCAATTTGTATATTTCCATTTACTATATTTTTTATAGTTTCATCTATTGCATTCTTTGCTTCATCAATATTTTCTTCAGCAACTGCTGTGTATATATATAAAGTTTTAATACTATTTGTTATTTCAAGATGAGTATAAATATCATAAGCTAATCCTCTATTCTCCCTTACCTCTCTAAACAGTAAAGAATTGGAGCTTTCACCAAGTCTATGGTTTAATATTCTAAGAGGAAGTTCATCACTTTTTTCTAGCTCATTAAATGTATATAAATATACTATTGTACTTTGCTCTATGTTAGGCTTATAACTAATTTTTACTATTTCTTTATTGTCTTCCTTTATAAAATTTAATTTATCAAGCTTTTTACCTTTCCACATTCTAAATTCTTCATCAATCAACTTTATTGCATCCTCATGTTCTAAAGGAGTGACTATAGTAATCAGCGAATTTTCTGGTGTATAATATTTATTATAGTACTCTAATATATCATCCCTAGTAAATCTTTTTACATTTTCATCAAAACCAGTAACATCATATTTTAGTGCGCTTTTATTAAAGGCCACTTCATTAACTTTCTTAAAGCTAAAATCCTCTAAATCATCTTTGCTTGTTCTTATTTCTGATAAAATTACTCCTCTCTCTTTTTCTATTTCATCTTTATCAAACCCTGGATTTATAATCATATCAGATAATAATTCAACTCCATTTTTAAATTCTTCCATTAAACAGCTTATTGTATACACTGTAGCATCATAATCTGTATATGCATTATACTCTCCCCCTAAGGCTTCTAATTGATCATTTAGCTCTTCATCACTTCTAGTTTTAGTGCCTTTAAATAAAGCATGCTCAATAAAATGACTTATTCCCTTTTCATTTATATTCTCATATAATGCTCCAACTTTTATTCCTATATTTATAGACGCTATTTGCGTTTCTTTTTTTATTGTTATTACATCTAAACCATTATTTAATTTATGTCTTTTAACATCAAAATTTAATTTAATCATCACTATACTCCTGTTTTATACAATTACTCTACTATTAATAATACTTTATATTTATGTAAAAATACAATAAATTTTAATTAACTATACTTTAAGTAATTCTTTTATCCTAAAATTTATAATTTATTGTATTATCATTCCAATATTTTTATAGGTTAGTTGCTCTTTATAGTTATCTTTTTATGATTATTACAATAATCTTTCATTACTAGTCATTAAGTATAATTAGTGATAAAATAAATTAAAATCTAAATATATTATTTATAAAACTAATTTTTTATAAATATAGATTAAATGCTAGTATATCTGCCTTTTTTTAATTTTTACTTTGATAAAATTTAGTAATTTATTTATTATATGACTTATAGAAGGAGATGAGTTTAACTATGAAAAAATCTATTTTAATAGTTGAAGATGAATTAAGAATTAGATTTTTACTTAGAGATTATCTAATTAAAGATGATTTTAATGTTATTGAAGCTTCAAATGGAGAAGAAGGACTTTTAATGTTTAGTGATCACAAAATTGACTTAGTTCTTTTAGATATAATGATGCCTAAAATGGACGGCTTTACAATGCTCGAGAAATTAAGAGAAGTATCTACTGTTCCAGTAATTCTACTTACTGCTAAGGAGCAAGAAGAGGATAAATTACAAGGATATGAATATGGGGCCGACGATTATATTACAAAGCCTTTTAGTCCTAAAGTTTTAATTGCTAAAGTTAAAGCTCTTTTAAAAAGAACAAGGGAAGATGTTGATTCAAGTTCTCAGGATTTTAATGGTCTTACTATTAATAAGCTTTCTCATGAAGTTAAGATTAATGGAGAGGAAGTACTTTTATCTCCTAAAGAATACGAGCTTTTAGTTTATCTTATTACAAATGAAGGAATTGCATTAAGTCGTGATAACATTTTAGATAATGTATGGGGTATAGATTATTATGGGGACATACGAACTGTTGATACAAATGTAAAAAGGCTTAGAGAAAAATTATTAGATAAGGCAAATTATATAGTCACTGTTCGTGGTAGTGGTTATAAGTTTGATTACAAATAATGAAACAGAGTTTATCTAAAAGACTTTTTACAATCACCCTTTCTCTAATGCTTGTATTAATGCTTTTAACATACTTTGCTCAATCATTTTTATTTGAAAGATTCTATTCTTATAAAAAAACACAATCACTAGTTAATCAAGTTAGCATGTTTCATGATTTATATTCCATGCATACTGACAATGCTGCTGATTTATATCCAGCATTAAAAAAGTTTGAAAATGATAATAGTGCTAAAGTCGCAATTTTCTCTACAGATTGGAAAATCTTATATATTACTGATAGACGTACTAGTGATAGTGACAACTTTGAAAGTTTAACAGATTTTTGTTCTGAGCTTATTAGCAATGAACAATTAATAAATGAAGTTATTAAATACTCTAAAATTAAATATGCAAATTTTTATAATAAAAGTAGTAATCTACAGAAAATTGGGGTAATTGCTCCTTTATCAATAAGTAATAAAAATGATAGTATTATGGTTTGTGTTTCTTCAATTCAAACAATAGAAGAAGCGTCTCAAGTCATTGATGAATTTTTAATATACTTATTCTTAGGATTAATAATAATTTCTGTGTTATTAGCATCAATTTATTCAAATTTAATTTCTAAACCACTTGTCACTTTAACTTATGTTGCTAATAAAATGTCTAATATGGATTTTACTGTAACATGTGCTACGGATAGAGAAGATGAAATTGGAAGTCTAGCAAAATCATTGAACTTTCTATCAAAAAATCTTCATAGTGCTTTAGTTGATTTAAAAATGAAGAATAAGAAATTAAAAGATGACATAGAGAAAGAAAGACAAGTTGAAAAAATGAGAAAAGATTTTGTTGATAATGTCAGTCATGAACTTAAAACGCCAATCGGCATAATCTCTGGTTATGCTGAGGGAATCAAAGATGGTGTTGTAACTGGTGAAGATGCTAAACTTTATTTAGAAACAATAATAGATGAGTCAAAAAAAATGAGTGTTTTAGTAACGAATATGCTAGAACTTTCCAAATTAGAATCTGGAGTATCTAAACCATCACCTGAGGCTTTTAATATAAATAGATTAATTACAAAAGTACTGAAAAAACATAAATTAGAATTTGAAGAACATAAATTTATAGTTAATTTTACTTCTACAAATGAATATAGTTATGTATACGCTGATACATTTCAGATGGAACAAGTTTTAACTAACCTTATAACTAACGCAATTAAATACACTCCACCTGGAAATAAAATAAATGTAAGCATAATAGAAGAAGTAGATAAATTTAAAATATCTATACAAAATATGGGTGCCTATATTCCAGATGAAGAGATAAATAAACTTTTTGATAAATTCTATAGATTAGATAAATCTAGAGAAAGAACTCAAAATAATAGTACAGGTATAGGTTTATCAATTGTTAAAAACATTTTAAATTTGCACAACAGCGAATTTGAATTTCACAATATAGAAAATGGTGTTGAATTCTATTTCTATTTAGATAAAATTGTTATTCCAGAAAATGATGAAGAATAATTTAACTATTATGGACTATCTTAAATATTTTTTATTTAAGATAGTCCATAAGTTTTTAAATATATCCACCATCTGCCCTTATTACTTGTCCTGTAATATATGATGAATCCTCACTACATAAAAACACTGCTAGTTTAGCAATTTCTTTTGTATTTCCAAATCTTCCAATTGGTATTTCATCTTCTAATTCTTTTCTTTCATCTTCATTTAAAAATGAATTCATTTTAGTATCAATAACACCTGGTGAAATAGCATTAACTCTTATATTTGAAGGTGCTACTTCTTTAGCAAGAGATTTAGTAAATAAATTTATTCCTCCTTTTGTTGTAGAATAAAGTACTTCACATGATGCTCCAACCTCACCCCACATAGAAGAAATATTAATTATATTTCCAGATTTTTTAGTAATCATATGTTTAATTGCATGATTGCTTAAATAGATAGCTCCTAAAAGGTCAGTATTTACTATTTTCATAATATCTTCCTCTGTTGCATCCATAAATAAACCTATTGAACTTATTCCAGCATTATTAACCAAAATATCTATTTTACCCATTTTATTTATTGCTTCATCAATTATTAATTTGGAATCTTCATAAGAACCTATGTCTTTCTTTATAGAAATACCATATCCATTTATTTTTTTTATTTCTTCTAATGTTTCTCTTGCGCCTTCATCATCTTTAGAATAGTTAACTATGACAGAAGCTCCTTCTTTTGCAAATTCTATTGCAATAGCTCTCCCAATTCCTCTTGATGCTCCTGTAACTAATGCAACTTTTCCTATTAATTTTCCCATATATATGCTCCTTTGTATTTTATAATCTTTTAGCGTATTCTAAATAACCTTCTATTTTTTCTGGTCCACCTATAACACTTCTTTTAATGTATAATCCATTCTTTTCATCAACTTCAATTCCCCATTTTATAAGTGAAATTTCTCCCTTTGTTATTTCTAAGCTAGTTATTGATGATGGAAAAACACAACACCCATCATTAAAATATAACCCTTTACCAACTTCAGGGAAAATATCATTATGTGTGTGACCACAAATAAGCATTCTTTTTTCTTTTCTCGCTAACTTTTCTAGCATTTCATCAATTTTGCTACCTTTATTGTAATTATTAGCAGGGCTTGTAGGTGCTTTAAAACCAGCTACTCCCTCTAAAAACCTCCACACATATCTAACTAAAAATCTGCTTACTCGCCAAAGCTCACAGTTAATAAAATCAACCTGATGCCCATGAAATGCCAATATATCTTTGTTTAATGGATTATATCTAAGTATAACACTTTCATTAAATTTTATTTTACTATATAAATGTAGCATTTCCTTTCCAAATCCATATCCTATTTGATCACATGCTTTTTCTTGTTTCTTTATAAACTCTGGTTTTGACTTTACTATATCATGATTTCCAAAAATCAAATATAGTCTATCTGCATCATAAAATTTATTTAATATCTTAAATATATCACTATAATTATAAGCTATATCAAGACAGTTTTTGTTTTTCCATAATTCGTCCCCATCTCCAAGCTCAATTAAAGTATATTCATTTTTCAAATAAAATCCAAGTGCTGCTCTATAGATATTCTTATTTTGTCTTAAAGAATCAGAATACCCCCCATCACCTCTATGAGCATCGCTTATAAAAACTATCTTTGAGTCTTTATCAAATTCTATTACTTCACCTGTTTCTGATATTCTTTTAATAAAATTTTTATTCATAAAATATTCACTTCAATTAAATTAGTTCATTTTATTATATGTTAATTTTATTATAGTTGACAATTTCTCATAAAAATAACCAGAGACTTTATTTTTAGTCTCTGGCATAAATTTAATAAATCTTATTAATATTTTTTAATATAAAGGATGCTTATCACATAAAGCTTCTACTCTAGCCTTAAGTGAAGACAAATCTCCTTCTCTGTTCTTAACAGTTTCATCAATAATTGCTGCAATTTCAGCCATATCTTCTTTTTTGAAACCTCTTGTAGTTATAGCAGCTGTACCTATTCTTATTCCAGATGTTACAAATGGACTTCTTGTTTCATTTGGTACAGTATTTTTATTAGCAGTAATACCAACTGAATCTAATAAATTTTCTGCTTCTTTTCCTGTTATATCTTTATTATTTAAGTCTACTAAAAATACATGATTATCAGTTCCACCTGATACAATCTTAAATCCTCTAGCAATAAGTTCTGATGCTAATTCCTTACAGTTTTCAACTACATTCTTACCATACTCTTTAAAGCTTGGATCTAGTGCTTCTTTAAAGCATACTGCTTTTGCAGCAATTATATGCATTAAAGGTCCTCCCTGCATTCCAGGGAATATGTTTTTATCTAATGCCTTAGCATATTTTTCTTTACAAAGGATTAATCCTCCTCTTGGTCCTCTTAATGTCTTATGAGTTGTTGTTGTAACAAAGTCACAATAAGGCACTGGTGATGGATGCACTCCTGCTGCAACTAATCCAGCAATATGAGCCATATCTACCATAAGTAAAGCTCCAACTTCATCTGCTATTTCTCTAAATTTTGCAAAATCTATAATCCTTGAATATGCACTTGCGCCTGCTACTATAAGTTTTGGCTTAGTTTCTATAGCTATTCTTCTAACATTTTCATAATCAATCATTTCAGTTTCTTTATCAACACCATAAGAAACAAATTTAAATAATTTTCCTGAGAAGTTTACTGGTGATCCATGAGTTAAATGTCCACCATGACTTAAATCCATTCCTAAAACAGTATCTCCTGGATTTAATACAGTGAAATAAACAGCCATATTAGCTTGTGAACCTGAATGTGCTTGAACATTTGCATGCTCAGCTCCAAATAATTCTTTAGCTCTATCAATTGCTATTTGCTCAACTTCATCAACTACATAACATCCACCATAATATCTTTTTCCTGGATATCCTTCTGCATATTTGTTAGTCAAATATGATCCCATAGCTTCCATTACTGCTGGACTAACTATATTTTCAGACGCAATTAGTTCTATTCCTTTTCTTTGTCTACCTAATTCTTTTTCAATTAAATCGTAAATATCTTTATCTTCATTTTTTATGTTTTCAAAATTCATTTTTTAATCACCCCAATTTTCATTATATTCAAATTATAAAATTTCTTAGTAAATTTATCAACTATTTTTAATCAATTTATATTAATACTTACAAAATTTCTTAATTTTTCACCAAATTTTATTAATATTATAAATTTTATTATTTAAATATATAAAACTATCATCTCTAATTTATTTGATTGAAATTTGTAGAATATGATCCCTATAATAACTTTTTTGTTTGTGTTATAATACTTTCATAAATTTATTGTGAGGAATGATTTATGGATTTAAATAAATTACTTAAAGTTTCTACTTTTGCGGGAAAAATAATGTTAGAAAGTGGTGCTGAAACATATAGAGTAGAAGAAACCATAGTAAGAATATGCAAATCTTTTGGTGTTGATAATGCTGATAGTTTTGTAATACCTACTGGAATCATCGTTACTATTACTCATAATGATGAAGTTTCTACCTTAGTTAGAAGAATCACTTCTAGAGGTGTTGATTTAAATAAAATAGACAAGGTAAATGAGCTTTCTAGAAAAACTCAAAGTAAAGCCATAAATATTGATGAATTTAATAAAGAATTATTAAAAATATCAAATGGTGACAGATATACTCCATTAACTACTTTAATATGTTCTGCTATAGCTGCAGGATGTTTTTCTATTATGTTTGGTGGTTCAGTTCGAGATTTTATTGCTGCTTCCTTTATAGGTGCATTTATAAAAATAATATCTGTAGTATGTCAAAAATTAAGCATAAACGAATTCTTTATAAATTCACTATGTGGTGGAATATGTGCGTTTTTAGCAATAGTATTTCTTAAAGTTAATATTATATTAAATATAGATAATACAATAATTGGTTCCATAATGCTTTTAGTACCAGGTCTTACTATTACCAATGCTATAAGAGATACTATTGCTGGTGACTTTCTATCTGGTATGACTAAAGCAGCTGAAGCGTTTTTAGTAGCTGTTTCAATTGCAGTTGGTACTGGTGCTATATTAAGCATATTTATTAATAGTTTTGGAGGTATTTAAAATTGGTTTATCAAACAGTAATTGCTTTTATTGCCTCACTAGGTTTTGGTGTAATTTTTAATATTAAAGGTAAAAATTTAATATTTGCAGCCTTAGGTGGAGGATTAAGTTGGTTTTTCTATTTATTCTTTACTAATGTTCATATAAGCAATACTCTTTCTCTATTTTTATCATCAGTTATATTTAGTATATATTCTGAAATTTGTGCTAGAATTTTAAAAACTCCTGTAACAACATTAGTTATTTGTGCATTAATCCCTCTAGTACCAGGTGCAGGAATGTACTATACCATGTATGAGACTATAACTGGAAGTGTTAGTAGATCTCTAGAGCTTGGTTTAACAACTTTAGCCAGTGCTGGTACTTTAGCTCTAGGCGTCATATTTGTGTCCACAATAACCAAACAGCTTTCAAATTTTAAAAAAGTGAAAAAAATACTATTTAATAATAAAAGATGAGCAGATAAATGAAAATCTGCTCATCTTTTATTATTATTAAATTATATATTTAGCATAAAATTAGGTCTAAGCATCCTTAACAGATATCCTCCATCTACGTTTGCTTAATGTTTTGGCTGAAGGACCAAATATTAAATAAAACCACATTTTTACATACGCTTACTTAGGATAAACAAGAAGACATTATTTCTTATTTATATGTCTTAGCCTTATAAATAAATTATATATTAGATTTGTTAAGTTTATATTTAATTAATGTTATAAAATATTATATTAATGTAAAATAATATTTAAAAGCTTACAATTTTTATATATCTAATTATTTCTATTAATTGTTTCCATCCTTGCTTTAATATCGTTAATTTCACCAACTAAATCTCTTATCATAATTTTTAGCTCCATTATATCATCTTCACCACTTTTATAAGTTCCAGTAATATTTTCATTGACTACTGTTTTTCCAGAACTACTTTTTCCCTCTGTTCCTTGTGCTCCTTTGCAAAAAGGATTAGTAACATTATAATTTGCAGGATTATAATATCTTCCAGGTCCTCCTTGAAAATATTGTTGTTGTGCATTAAAGGTAAGTATTACTTGCCCTACTAATTGAAATAAATTTCCAACTACATTTTGTACATTAAATGGCAAGTTTCCTGCTATTATGTCCCCAAGTATTTGGCCTATTATAACAAATAGTTGTGGATTGATAGATTGAAATCCATTTGGGATATCATTACACCCTTGATTATTATAATCATATCCACTATTACAATTATAATTTTCTGAATTCTTATCTTCATTATAATCGGTGTATCCAAAAGCTTTAAAAAAATCTTCGAAACTATTAAATCCACTAAAATCCATGCTTACCTCTTAAAAAGTACTTTATCTATTATATTATTTAATTTAATGCAATGTTACTTATTTATTCTAATTCCCTTCTTCTTTCAAGTTCTTTTATCCCATCTTCTACTTCTTCTAAAGGCAGATTTCCACTTATTAAATCTTCATGACTTTTTTCTTTAAGTCTATTGTAAAAGCTAATTCCTTCTAAAAATATATTACTATCATTTTCTGTTTTTCTTAGCATATAAAATAGAATATCTTCTGCTTTGTCAAATTTATTAGCAAGTTCATATATTTTAAAAATCTTTTTATATGTTTCTATAGGTAATTTATACTGACTTAATTCTTCTGCAACTTCTGCTGCATCTTCTAAATATTTTGCATCAATAGTATCATCTTCTGTATATGCTTTATAGAATCCTTCTAAAGATTTTTCATAATAATTAATTTTTTCATTTTCATTATTTTCCTTTTGTGAAACCATTCCTTCAAGCTTCATTAACTCTCCAAACGCAATGTATTTCTCAGTATTATATTGTTTTTCTTTACTAATAAGCTCTTCAATACTCTTAAACGACAATACATCAATTGTACATATATCTAGACCTATTAATCCTCTAATAGACTTATTTAATCTATTTCTTGCTTCTAACACATTTCCTTCTATGATATTTCTATCTACTTCCTCTTTAACGAGTTCTAATGTATTCTCTACTTCTTTCATATAATCATTTTTTAACATCATTACACCTCACATTTTATATAATCTAACAGTATATCTTTTGACAAATACTCTATTTCTTCATAACAAAAATTAAGTTCATTAAGTTCTCCAGTTTTTATTTCAATTATTTCTTCTGTTATAATTTTAATCCTATTTATAAAGTCATCATATTCATCTAAAGTTAATGACTCTATTTTATTATTGATTGGCATAGGTAAATTTATCTCTTCATTAAATTGAATTCCTAGCCGATTAAAACCTTCAATTTCTTTAACCTTTTCCATTACAATAGTTATTATATCTTCTATAGTAAATATATTATGCTTCATATCTTTCTCCTTAAATTTCAACATAAATATTAGATAATTATAATATATTTTATTGCTAATATAAATAAATTCCTTCAAATGTATTATTATTAAAAAACATAATCAATGCATACGAAAATGACATATATTTATAGTAAAGTAATAAGTATTATCTAATACTATTCTTAAACATATGCCTTTTCCCCACTTTATATTATGATACATGTATTCTTTATAATAAGTATATATAAAAATATACTAAATTAATTGTTTATCTCCTCTTGTTACCTAAATTATTTTCTTAATTCTTCTATTAACTTTACAGGAACTTTTAGGTTATTAACATCAATATCCTTTGGATTTACAAGTAGAGAATATGACTTAATCCATAGGTTTCCATCAACTATTTTGCATTTATCAATTTTTTCTTCTGGATCTTCATCATAAACTTCTTCTAATCCTTCATATTTTGTAAGCACTACAATTCTTCTACAAGGCTCATCCCCTTGGTCAAAAATATTATAAAAAGAATTATAGGTTTCAAAAGATTTTACTGATGTTGTTATTTCTAAAAATAGTTTGTATTTTTTAGCAGCCTCTAGTGCATCCATATACTCTTCATTCATTATTCTTCTCTCTTTCATAAATATAATAATTAATATTAATCACTTTACTATAATTATATAACTAAAATTATCCATTAATCTATACATTTAAATTATAATCTTTAAAATTTCTTAATGCCTTTAATTCTTTTTCTGTAATATATCTCCACTTACCATATTCTATTTCATCAATAACTATATTCATTATTCTAATTCTTTCTAGCTTTATTACCTTATATCCTAAAGCTCCACTCATTTTGCGAATTTGCTTATTAAGTCCTTGAGTTAAAATAATCTTAAACATATATTTACTAATTCTTTCAACCTTGCATGGTTTAGTTTTGATACCAGAAATTTCAACTCCTTGTGACATTTTATATATGAATTCATCATCAAATTCTTTGTTTAATGTTACTAAGTATTCTTTTTCATGATTATTTTCCGCTTCTAGTATTTCATTTGCTAATTCCCCATCATTTGTCATAATAATTAGTCCTTGTGAAGCTTTATCTAATCTGCCTACAGGGAATATATATTGGTTGTAATTCATATAATTAATTATGTTATCTTTTGTTTCTTCTGATGCAGTACAGGTTATTCCAACTGGCTTATTTAATGCAATATAAACTTTTTTTCTTGCAAAAATTGGTTTATTATCAATTAAGATTTCATCTTCATCTAACTCAACCCACTGTCCTGCAACACAAGCTTTCCCATTAACTATGACTCTTCCTTGCTCAATTAATCTATTTGTTTCTTTCCTTGAACAAATACCCAAATTACTAAAAAGTTTATTTATTCTCATAATTAAATATCCTGCCCTTAATTTAAAATCTGTATATAATCTATTAACTAATTGATTATATAATATAAATTTACTTTAATATAGATATGTTTTAAAATTTCTATTGTCAGTTATTCTTTTAAAAACTAACTTTAAATATTTATCATAAGTATAAACTACTAGATCTATTTTATTATCTATAAATTAATTATTAAATTCTGTAAAATAAAATGTGATAAGTATTGTATATTAAATCAAAGATGCCTATACAGCTTTTCTAAATTTATACACAATAATTATCACATATTTTAATAGTCTTATTTAAATATTTTATTCATATCTCAACGCTTCTATTGGATCAAGTTTAGCAGCTTTCTTGGCTGGATAATATCCAAAGAAAACTCCAATTGCCATTGAGAAAGTAAAACTTATTAATATTACTACTGGTTGTATTTTGGCAGAATACCCCATTAAATTAGATGCTAGAGTACCCATTCCTATTCCTACTATTATACCCAGAACACCTCCAATCGCACATATTATCATTGATTCAACTATAAACTGCATTTGTATATGAGTACTTTTTGCTCCAAGAGCCTTTCTTGTTCCTATTTCTCTAGTCCTTTCAGTTACAGATACAAGCATTATATTCATTACTCCAATACCTCCAACTAATAGAGATATTCCTGCTATAGCTGATATAGCAAGAGATATAGTGCTCATCATAGATGTCATGGATTCAAGCATACTCTCCATATTGCTAGCTTTAGCTTCCCATTTATCATTTCTAGCATATAAATTAGATAAATATGTTGATAATTCATCTGTAAACGCTTGTACATCAACATCATTTTTTGCTTTTATGGTAACTGATTGATAATTCTTACTAGTTGCTGTTTTTACTGTAGTAACAGGAACATATATATCAGTTGTTAAATTTTCTTCTGATGATGTACTAGAATTTCCTGATGATTTATATTTATATACACCAACTATGGTATAAGTTAAAATTTTATCTGATGTGTAAACTTTTATTTTTTGATCTATTGGATCTATTCCTTCTGAAAACATTTTTGATACTAACTTATCAGACACAACTGCAACTGTTTTATTTCCATCCATATCTTTTTCTGATATGTATCGTCCATCAGTAACTTCTATATTTTTCACATCTTCATAACCAGTATTTGTACCAACTATATTTACATTTGCATACAAACTTCCATCTTTAGCCTTACCAGAACTACCTGTTTCAGATATACTTAAAGAATTAATTTTATCACTAAAATTATCTTGTAATTCATCTATTTGTGACATAGATAATAAATCTTTATCTTGAGGAGTTCCTGTTGTTGATGAACGTCCACGCCCTGGCATTCCACCACCTCCTGGCATTCCACCACCTCCTAGTACTCCACCACCTCCTGGTGCTCTGCCACCTCCTGGTGCTCCGCCGCCTTCTGGTGCTCCACCACCTCCTGGCGCTCCACCGCCTCCTGGTGCTCCACCGCCTCCTGGTCCTTCTTCCTGTTGGCCATCTTTAGTATCTTGGTCTTTTTTATTTTCATCTGATGATTGATTGTTATTTTCTTTATTTCCATCAGATATAGCATCTTTTCCAGTATTTTTATTAGTAGTGGTAGAACTTTTTTCTTGTACATTAATCATTATATTACTAGATCCCATTTCAGACATTGAACTAGTTACAGAGTTTGTCATTGAATTTCCTACTGAAACAACACCTATTACTGATGCTATTCCTATTATAATTCCAAGCATAGTTAGCAAAGCACGCATTTTGTTTGATTTTAAGCCTGCTATTGCAAGCATTATATTTTCTTTTATAAACATATTTTTTCACC
>ERZ1036424.553-NODE-553-length-13334-cov-3.664658_pt1 | contig 13334 bp, 9 predicted proteins | sample MGYA00514221_ERZ1036424 | MGnify/ENA primary metagenome ERZ1036424 (study PRJEB33795, sample SAMN09464939) | human gut metagenome | host: Homo sapiens | place: USA: Stanford, California | collected 2016-11 | study: EMG produced TPA metagenomics assembly of the...
GTACTGGTATGGAGCACCTTGCAGCACGTGACTCAGGAGCGGCTGTTATCGCTAAATATCCAGGTATCGTAGAATACGTAGACGGAGCGAAAATTAAAGTACGTCGAATTGAAACTCTAGAAGGTAAAGAGATTAAAGGTGACTTAGATACATATGTAATTCATAAATTCGTACGTTCTAACCACTCTACAGCTTATAACCAAAAACCAATCGTTAAAGTTGGAGATAGAGTAGAACCTAAAGATATCCTTGCAGATGGACCATCTATGGATAAAGGAGAATTAGCTTTAGGTAAAAACCTTGTAGTAGCATTCGTTAACTGGGATGGTTATAACTATGAGGATGCTGTTATCATGAGTGAGCGTCTTGTAAAAGATGATGTTTATACTTCTATTCACGTAGAAGAATACGAAACTGATGCTCGTGATACTAAACTAGGGCCTGAAGAAATTACTCGTGAAATTCCTAACGTAAGTGAAAATGCACTTAGAAACTTAGATGCACGAGGAATTATTAGAATCGGGGCTGAAGTTAAAGATGGAGATATCTTAGTAGGTAAAGTTACACCGAAAGGATTAACTGAACAAACTCCAGAAGAAAAATTATTATATGCTATCTTTGGAGCTAAATCTAAAGAAGTACGTGATACATCATTACGTGTACCTCACGGTGCAGATGGAGTAGTTGCTGATGTTAAAATCTTTAAACGTGAAGATGGTGCAGAATTACCTAACGGTGTAAATGAACTTGTACGTGTATTCATCGTACAAAAACGTAAAATCCGCGTAGGGGATAAAATGGCCGGTCGTCACGGTAATAAAGGGGTTATCTCAAATATCTTACCAGAAGAAGATATGCCTTACCTACCAGACGGTAAACCCACTTGGGGTTCCATCTCGTATGAACATCGGACAAGTATTAGAGCTACACTTAGGTATGGCTGCTAAACAATTAGGAATCCACGTTGCTACACCAGTATTCGATGGAGCTACTGATGAAGATGTTTGGTCTACAGTTGCTGAGGCTGGAATGGCTAAAGATGCTAAAACAGTTCTTTATGATGGACGTACAGGTGAACCATTCGATAGCCGTGTATCTGTAGGGGTAATGTATATGATTAAACTTGCACACATGGTTGATGATAAACTTCATGCACGTTCAATTGGACCATACTCATTAGTAACTCAACAACCACTTGGAGGTAAAGCTCAGTTCGGTGGACAAAGATTTGGTGAGATGGAGGTATGGGCACTTGAAGCTTATGGTGCTGCATATACTCTTCAAGAAATCTTAACATACAAATCAGATGATACTAATGGTCGTGTTAAAACTTACGAAGCTATCGTTAAAGGTGAAAACATTCCACGTCCAGGTGTACCTGAATCATTCCGAGTGCTTATGAAAGAACTTCAAGCTTTAGGTATGGACTTTAGAGTAATGGATAATGAAGATAACGAAGTAGATATGGGTGATATCGATTTAGGAGATACAATTGACTTCCACGAATCACATAACCATGATCACAACGAAGAAAATTCAGAAGAAGCTAAAGAAACAAAAGAAGCTTCTGAACAAAGTACTGAAGAAGGATATCAAGGTTTAGCAAACTTACTTCTATCTGATACAGATGAATATGAAGATGTAGAAGAAGAAGCTGAAGAAGAAACTTCAGGATATCAAGCTTTAGCAAGTCTTTTAATGTCAGATACAGATGAGTATGAAGATGTAGAAGACGATACAGATGAAGAATAATAAAAATTTGACAATCAATCACAAAGAACTATTCAAGGCATTTATACAAAAAAATAAAGGAGGTATGCTCCTTGATAGACGTAAATAATTTTGCATATATGAAAATTAGTTTAGCTTCTCCTGAAAAAATCAGAAGTTGGTCTTATGGAGAGGTTAAAAAACCTGAAACTATTAACTATAGAACTTTAAAACCAGAAAATGATGGACTATTCTGTGAAAGAATCTTTGGTCCAACTAAAGACTGGGAATGTGCTTGTGGAAAGTACAAACGAGTAAGATATAAAAACATAAAATGTGATAAATGTGGAGTTGACGTAACTTTAGCTAAAGTTCGTCGTGAAAGAATGGGGCACTTAGAATTAGCTGCCCCAGTCAGCCACATTTGGTATTTCAAAGGTATTCCAAGTAGAATGGGTCTTCTACTTGACCTTAGTCCAAGACAATTAGAAGAAGTAATTTACTTTGCTTCTTATATTGTTATCGATCCAGGTGAAACTGACTTCATGAAAAAACAAATCGTTTCTGAACGTGAAGTACGTGAAGCACGTAGCACATTTGGAGCAAACTCTTTCGTAGCTAAAATGGGTGCTGAAGCTATTCGTGACCTTTTAGCTGAGTTAGACATTGAAAAAGAACTTAAAGACCTTAAAAATGAACTTAAAGAATTAAGTGAAAGTAACTATAAATCAGGTCAAAAAGTTGTAAAAATTATCAAACGTGTTGAAGTATTCGAAGCGTTTAAACACTCTGGAAATAAACCAGAATGGATGATTATGACTGTATTACCAGTTATCCCACCAGAATTAAGACCAATGGTTCAATTAGATGGTGGACGTTTTGCAACAAGTGACTTAAACGATTTATACAGACGTGTAATTAACCGTAACAACCGTCTGAAAAAGCTTATCGAACTTAAAGCACCAGGGCTAATCGTACAAAACGAAAAACGTATGTTACAAGAAGCAGTTGATGCATTAATCGATAACGGACGTCGTGGCCGTCCTGTAACAGGTCCAGGTAACAGAACATTAAAATCATTATCTAATATGTTAAAAGGTAAACACGGTCGTTTCCGTCAAAACTTATTAGGTAAACGTGTTGACTATTCTGGACGTTCAGTAATCGTAGTTGGTCCAAACCTAAAAATGTACCAATGTGGATTACCTAAAGAAATGGCTCTTGAATTATTCAAACCATTTGTTATGCGTGAATTAGTTAAACGTGAATTAGCTAATAACATTAAAAATGCTAAAAACCAAATCGAAAGAATGGAAGATCATGTTTGGGATATCTTAGAAGATATTATTCGTGAGCACCCAGTATTACTTAACCGTGCCCCGACTCTTCACAGACTTGGTATCCAAGCATTCGAACCAATCTTAGTTGAAGGCCGTGCTATTCGACTTCACCCTCTTGTAACAACAGCATTTAACGCCGACTTCGATGGTGACCAAATGGCCGTTCACGTTCCTTTATCAAAAGAAGCTCAAGCAGAAGCACGTATGCTAATGTTAGCTGCACAAAACATCCTTAACCCTAAAGATGGTAAACCAGTAGTTACACCGTCTCAGGATATGGTATTAGGTAACTACTACCTAACACTAGAAAGACCTGGAGCAGTAGGGGAAGGTATGATTTTCAAAGATGCTGATGAAGCAAGAATTGCATACCAAAATGGATATATTCACCTTCACACTCGTGTAGGTATTGCAGCTAAATCTTTTGAAAACCCAACGTTTACAGAAGAACAAAACAAAAAATTACTTGTTACTACAATTGGTAAAGTAATTTTCAACGATATATTACCAGAAGGATTCCCATTCTTAAATGAACCTACTAAGGAAAACTTAGAAACAGCGACTCCTGATAAATATTTCGTAGCACCATCTGACTTAACAGAAGGTGGATTAAAAGCTTATATAGCTGAACAAGAACCAGCGACACCATTTAAAAAAGGATTCTTATCAAAAATCATTTCTGAAATCTTCAATAGATTCCACATCACAGAAACATCTATGATGTTAGACAGAATGAAAGACTTAGGATTCAAATACTCTTCAAGAGCTTGTATTACAGTTGTGGTAAGTGACGTATTCGTCCTACCTAACAAATATGAAATCTTAGCAGACTCACAAGCTAATGTTGATAAGATTACAACATTATATAGACGTGGTCTATTAACAGAAGAAGAAAGATATCAAAACGTTATTGCTCAATGGGCAAAAGCAAAAGATATTATCCAAGATCAACTTATGGACTCTCTTCCAGCTACTAACCCAATTTATATGATGAGTGACTCTGGAGCCCGTGGTAACGCGTCAAACTTTACTCAGTTAGCCGGAATGCGTGGTCTGATGGCTTCTCCATCAGGACGTATTATGGAGATGCCAGTACGTTCATCATTTAAAGAAGGATTAACAGTATTAGAGTTCTTCATTTCCTCTCACGGTGCGCGTAAAGGTCGTGCCGATACAGCCCTTAAAACAGCCGATTCAGGTTACTTAACTCGTCGTCTTGTTGACGTTGCACAAGATGTTATCGTTCGCGAAAACGACTGTGGTACATCTCGTGGATTAAGAGTTGCAGCACTTAAAAATGGAACAGATGAAATCGAAAGCTTACAAGAACGTCTTGAAGGTAGATACAGTAAAGAAACTGTTGTTCACCCAGAGACTGGAAAAGTTATCGTTGAAGATGGTCAATTAATTACATTAGATACAGCTAAAGAAATTGAAGCAGCTGGAATCGAAAGTGTTGTTATTAGATCAGCATTTACATGTAACTCACGTCACGGTGTTTGTGAGAAATGTTACGGTAAAAACTTAGCAACAGGTGAAAAAGTAGAAGTTGGGGAAGCAGTTGGTACAATTGCCGCTCAATCTATCGGAGAACCTGGTACACAGCTTACAATGCGTACGTTCCACACAGGTGGGGTTGCCGGTGCCGATATCACACAAGGTTTACCTCGTATTCAAGAGTTATTTGAAGCACGTAATCCTAAAGGTAAGGCATTAATCTCAGAAGTTGATGGAACAGTTACAAAAGTAGAAATCGATAATAACCACGTACGTAGAATTTACGTATTAAGTGAAATCGGTGAAGAAAGAGAATATCAAGACTATGGTGCAAGCCGTATGTTAGTTAAAGAAGATGATAAAGTTAAACGTGGTCAAGCTTTAACAGAAGGTTCTATTGAACCAAAAGAATTGCTATCAATTGCAGGGTTAGAAGCTGTTCAAAGCTATCTATTAACTGAGGTACAAAAAGTTTACCGTATGCAAGGGGTAGAAATCAGTGATAAACACGTTGAGGTTATGGTACGTCAAATGTTAAGAAAAGTACGTGTAATCAATGCTGGAGATACTGATTTACTTCCAGGTTCATTAGTTGATATTCACAAATTTACAGATGAAAACAAAAAAATTCTTGAAGCAAGAGGTAACATGGCGACAGCTAAACCTGTTATCCTAGGTATCACTAAAGCTTCATTAGAAACAGAAAGTTTCTTATCTGCAGCCTCATTCCAAGAAACAACTCGTGTTCTTACAGATGCAGCTGTTAAAGGAAAAGTTGATAAACTTATGGGACTTAAAGAGAACGTTATTATTGGTAAGCTAATTCCAGCAGGAACAGGAATGCCAAGATACAATGATGTTGATATTAAAGCAGAAAAATCATTAGAAACTGAAGTTAATAATGAATTAAGTAGACCAATTGAAGAAGAATTACACGAAGAATTAGGTTCTATTTAATAAAAAATAGATAAAAGTTAATAGGAATATAAAAAAAAATATTATATTCCTATTGACAAATCTAGAAAAAATATGTAAAATAAATAATGTTGAATACAAAAGTAGAAGCACCCGTTTCTCACCTGCCAATTTTGATTGTACAGGTTAATGTAGATGAAATGTAGAATTTTATGCTGGGTGTTTTGCACTCAGTTTTTTTTTAATGCTTTTAGTATTTAATGAATTTATAAATAGGAGGTGCTGATCATTAGTAAAGATACTGCACAAGTAAATGAAGGTATTAAAGCGAAAGAGTTTCTTTTAATTAGCCAAAATGGAGAACAATTAGGAGTTAAAACTAAGGCAGAAGCTATGCAAATTGCAGAGCGTATGAACCTAGATGTTGTTCTAGTAGCTCCAAATGCTAAAACACCAGTTGCAAAAATTATGAACTACGGTAAGTTCAAATTTGAACAACAGAAGAAAGAAAAAGAAGCACGTAAGAAACAAAAAATCGTAACAACAAAAGAGATAAGATTATCTCCAACAATTGAAAAGCACGATTTTGAAACTAAGTTGAAAAATGCACGTAAATTCTTAGCAAAAGAAGACAAAGTTAAAGTTTCTATTCGTTTTAAAGGGAGAGCAATCACCCACAAAGAAATTGGACAGAAAGTTTTAGAAAACTTTTCTAACGAAGCTAGCGATATAGCTACTGTCGAACAAAAACCTAAAATGGAAGGTCGCAGTATGTTCTTAGTTCTAGCACCAAAAAAAGAGAAATAAAGGTTTAATATAGGAGGAATTTGATAATGCCAAAAATGAAATCTCACCGTGGTTTAGCAAAACGTGTGAAAAAAACAGCTAGCGGTAAATTAAAACGTAGCCGTGCTTATACTTCTCACTGGTTTTCAAGAAAAACTACTAAACAAAAACGTCACTTACGTAAAGCTTCATTAGTATCTCGTGGTGATTACAAACGTATTAGAACTTTATTAGTTAAATAATATTAAAGAAGATTAATTATAGCGTAAATACTTATTTAAGTTATACATAAGGAGGAATTAGATATGCCACGTGTTAAAGGTGGAACTGTGACTCGTCGTCGCCGTAAAAAAGTTTTAAAACTAGCTAAAGGATATTTTGGTTCAAAACATACATTATTCAAAGTTGCTAAGCAACAAGTAATGAAATCAGGAATGTATGCTTTCAGAGACCGTCGTCAAACAAAACGTAACTTCAGAAGATTATGGATCGTTCGTATTAATGCAGCTGCAAGATTAAACGGATTATCTTACAGCCGTCTAATGAACGGACTTAAAGTTGCTGGAATCGATATTAACAGAAAAATGTTATCAGAAATCGCTATCCACGACGCAGCTGGATTCGCAAGTATTTGTGAACAAGCTAAAGCAGCTTTAGCTAAATAATAAAAATTAATTAAAAGGTTACTTACATAATTTTGTAAGTAACCTTTTTTCTTAGGATAAATTTAAGATATAATGAAACTCAAGTTAAGAAAATAATTCTTATCTTGAGTTTTTGTCATATTTATTAGTTAGTAGACTATTTTTCTTGGATTCTTTAATCTATGAAGCTTATCTTTAGCTATTTCATTATATATTTCTTCATTTCTTTTTTCATATAACAGTGTAGCCCATGTATACCAAAGTAAATCACAAAAATTTAAGAAGACTTTTAATTTATTATAATTACATTCTTCATCAGTAAAATATGATTTTAAGAACGTTATTGTTTCTTCATAGCTTAAATCATTTTCAGAGATGAAACTTGCAATATCAAAGTAGTAATCATTATATCCAGCATATTCAAAATCGATTAAGTATAAAGCATCTTTAGAGAATAGGAAATTACCTTCTACTAAATCGTTATGGCATAGTCTATCAGCTTTGTATAGTATTTTGAATTCATCTATTATATACATATAATCGTCTAATCCGTAAGGCAATTCATCGATTTGATTATAGTAACTATTAAATTGATCTATAGGATTAAAAGTATTTTCAGCTTGAAATTTTTTTGAATGAAACTCTTTTAAAAGTTTTCCTATTCTTACAATATTTGATAAACTTCTTTGTGAAATAAAAGTTTTAGGATTTGTTTGGAACACAGTTATTAAATTATTGTTGTTAATATAGACTGGTTTTAAAAAATAGGGTTCATTTGATAATAACATTAGTGCCTCTTTTTCATTTTCTTTATTAACTATTTTTGTTGAATCTTTCGATGTTCTATAGAAGTATTTATTTTTATCAGTAGTAACAATATAATTATTATTAGTAACTCCATAGCTTGTTTCTTCGATAGAATACACTTTTTCATTTAGTATTTTTTCCAATTTCTCTATGCTGTACATAAAATACCCCTCCTTTATTTCAGAAATTTAATATACTTTTCACTTTTATTATACAATATAGGTAATAAATATGAAAGAAAAACGATTTCAATATATTCATTAAGAAAAATAAATTTTTGTATTAAAATACTATTTATTTTATAATAACTTTCAAAAAATAGTAATTTATAATCATAAATTTTTATGATGTTTTTTATGTGAACTATTATAGTTTCTAAACTGTGAGAATAGCTGATATATATAGTTAATTTTGAATTACATAATAATAAAATAAATGGAGTATTGTTGAAAAAAACGTAGAAATTTGGTATAATTAAAGAATATAAAATATATTTATATACATAGAGTTTCATTTTTAAATACTTAGGAGGTGTAAAATGAAAGAAGTTTTTATTAATAGTGAATATATCACATTAGCACAATTTTTAAAGTTAGAAGGTTTCATAGGTTCTGGAGGAGAGGCTAAGTACTTTTTACAAGATGTAGAAGTTGAGTTAAACGGAGAACTAGAAAATAGACGAGGGAAAAAGTTATATTCAAACGATATTATTAAATTAGAAGGAAATGAATTCATAATTATTAATGAGAATTAAGAGTTTAAAATTACTGTACTTTCGAAATTATTTATCAATGAATATAGATGTACATCCCTCGCTTAATGTTTTAGTAGGAAACAATGCGAATGGAAAAACTAATATTATAGAATCTATTTTTTGTTTAGCGCTTGGACGCAGTTACCGAACAAAAAGTGATAGTGAATGCATAATGTTTGGCGAAACTGCCACTGCGATGTCATGTGTAGTTAATAAAAATGACAAGAATCTCGATATTATGTTAGGTATAAGTAATAAAGGAAAAAGTGCTAAAATTGCAGGAGTAAAGAAGACTAAACTAACAGATTTTGTAGGAGAGCTTAATGTAGTATTATTTTCTCCAGAAGATTTACAATTAGTAAAAGGATCTCCGTCACTTAGAAGAGAGTTTATAAACAGAGAATTTTATCAGTTCTCACGTATTTATCATAAGTATTATTTAATGTACCAACATTTATTAAAACAGAGAAATTCTTATTTAAAAGATATGAGGAAAAATCCAAAGGATGAGATGTCTCTTGCGTATTTAGAGACGCTTACTTCTCAATTAGCTAAAGTGGCTATATATATAACAAAAGAAAGAGTATCGTTTGTTCAAGATATTTCAGAATTGACCTATAAAAATATGATGAATATATCTAATGGTCAAGAATCACTAAAAATCAGATACAAAAGTTCAGTTCTAGAATCCTTAAATATAGCTGATATAACAGATGAAGGATTTACTGAAGAGAATTTAACTAAAGTTATGATGAAAAAATTCTTTGATGATATAATGCGCGGTAGTACTAAAATAGGACCGCATCAAGATGACCTTGAATTCTATATAAATGATCTTGATGCAAAAATGTATGCATCACAAGGACAACAACGAAGCATCGTATTATCACTTAAATTAGCTGAGATAAATTATCTAAAATCGAAAACAGGTACTTATCCAGTTTTACTTTTAGATGATGTACTAAGTGAATTAGATAAAAATAGACAACTAAAATTATTAGATGCAATTAATGAAAATGTACAAACATTCATTACAACACCTTCGATATCAGATATTAAAGAAGATTTATTAAAAAAAGCTAAAGTTTTCAAAATAGAAAATGGAAATATTAGTGAATTAATCTAGAAAATTTATTTTATAAATTTACTAAAATGAAAGGAAAAATCATGGTAGAAAAAAAACAAATACAAGAATATAATGCCGATCAGATTCAGGTTCTTGAAGGACTTGAAGCCGTTAGGGTAAGACCAGGTATGTATATCGGTTCTACATCTAGTAAAGGTCTACACCACCTTGTTTGGGAAATTGTAGATAACTCTATAGATGAAGCCTTAGCCGGATATTGTGACACAATAACAGTTGCAATTGAAAAAGGAAATTGGATAAGAGTAGAAGATAATGGACGTGGTATTCCAGTAGATATTCAAGAACAAACTGGAAAACCAGCGCTTGAAGTAATTCTTACAGTACTTCACGCCGGAGGTAAATTCGGTGGAGGCGGATATAAAGTATCAGGTGGTCTTCACGGGGTAGGTGCCAGTGTAGTAAATGCTTTATCTACGAATCTAGAAGCTTCAGTTCATCGTGATGGGAAAATCCATACAATGAAGTTTGAACGAGGAGATGTAGTTCAAGGAATTACAGTAGTAGGAAATACTGATAGAACTGGAACGACTATTCGTTTTAAAGCAGATCCAGAAATTTTCCAAGAAACAACAGTATATGATTACGATATTTTAAGAACACGTATTAGAGAACTTGCTTTCTTAAATAAAGGTATAACAATTATACTTAAAGATGAAAGAGAAGGACAAGAAAAAGAAGAGACTTTCTACTATGAAGGTGGATTATTAGAATATGTAGAAATGTTAAATGAAAATAAAGATGCTTTACACGAAGCAATTTATGTGCATGGTGAGATGGATGGAAAAGAAGTTGAAATCTCAATGCAATATAACACAGGATATTCTAGCAATGTATTAAGTTATGCTAATAACATTAATACACATGAGGGTGGAACTCACGAAAGTGGATTTAAAACAGCACTTACGAGAATCATCAACTCATATGGTAAGAAAAATAAACTCATAAAAGACAAAGAGTCATTAACAGGTGATGACGTTCGTGAAGGACTTGTTGCGATTATCTCAATTAAACACCCAAATCCACAGTTCGAAGGACAAACAAAAACTAAACTAGGTAACTCAGAGATGAGTACAATTACTAATAAGTTATTCTCTGAAGAACTAGATAGATTCTTACTAGAAAATCCAAAAATAGCAAAAATAATAGTTGAAAAAGGGCTTCAAGCATCACGTGCTAGAATCGCAGCTAAAAAAGCTCGTGAATCGACACGACGTAAAAATGCTTTAGAATTTACAAATCTTCCAGGTAAACTAGCTGACTGTTCAAGTAAGGATGCAGCTGAATGTGAATTATTCTTAGTCGAAGGGGACTCTGCGGGAGGAAGTGCAAAACTTGGACGTAATAGTAAATTCCAAGCTATTTTACCATTAAAAGGTAAAATTCTGAACGTAGAGAAAGTAAGAATAGATAAAGTATTAGCTAATGACGAAGTACGTTCATTAATTACAGCTATTGGTATGGGAATTGGAGAAACATTAAATATTGATAAACTTCGTTATCATAAAATTGTTATCATGACCGATGCCGATGTCGATGGAAGTCACATTAGAACATTATTATTAACATTCTTCTTCAGATATATGAGAGAACTTATCGATGAAGGATATGTATATATCGCTAGACCACCTCTATATGGTCTAAAAGTAGGTAAAAAAGAATTCTACTGTCATACAGAAGAAGAGCTTAAACAAAATATTGAAGAACATGCTGGAGATAAGAAGTACACTGTTCAACGATACAAAGGTCTTGGAGAGATGAATGCAGAAGAACTATGGGATACTACAATGGATCCAGAACATCGTTTAATGTATCAAGTAAGTATTGATGATGCTCAAAGAGCAGATGCAGCATTTGATACGTTAATGGGTGAAAAAGTAGAACCAAGACGTAAATTCATCGAAGATAATGCTCTAAATGTTATAAACTTAGACATTTAGAAAGAAAGGATAGAACATGGAAGATAATAAAAATAATATTACCTTAAGAAACATAACGACTGAAATTGAAAATTCATTCTTAGATTATTCAATGAGTGTTATTGTATCACGTGCCTTACCAGATGTACGTGACGGGTTAAAACCAGTTCATAGAAGAATACTTTATGCTTTTAATGACTTAGGGTTAACATATGATAAACCTTACAAAAAAAGTGCCTTTGTTGTAGGGGAAGTAATGGCGAAGTATCACCCACATGGTGACTATGCAACATACGGTACAATTGTACGTTTAGCGCAAGATTTCAACAGTAGATATCCTTTAGTAGATGGACAAGGGAACTTTGGTTCTATCGATGGAGATGGAGCTGCTGCGATGCGTTATACAGAAGCAAGAATGAGTAAAATTGCTTCTGAATTACTTCGTGATATTAACAAAGATACAGTTGATATGCAAGATAACTATGATGGTACTAAACAAGAACCAAAAGTATTACCAGCAAGGATACCTAACTTATTGGTTAACGGAAGTAGTGGTATTGCAGTTGGTATGGCGACTAACATTCCGCCACACAACTTAGGGGAAGTTATCGACGGAGTAATCGCATTAGCAGATAACTCTGAAATAACTATTGCTGAACTTATGTCTAAGATAAAAGGACCAGACTTCCCAACAGGATCATTCTTATTAGGTCGTAGTGGAATAGTTAAAGCCTACACAACAGGACGTGGTTCTGTAATAATGCGTGGTAAAACTGAAATTGAACAAATGAAAAATGGTAAAGAAAGAATTGTTATTACAGAAATTCCTTACCAAGTAAACAAAGCTAAATTAGTAGAAAAAATTGCTGAATTAGCTCGTGATAAAAAAATAGAAGGTGTTACAGACCTTCGTGATGAAAGTAACCTAAAAGGTATAAGAATTGTAATAGAATTACGTCGTGATGTTAATAGTAACGTAATTTTAAATAATTTATACAAATTAACGCCATTACAAAGTTCATTTGGTGTTAACATGATTGCTCTTGTAAATGGAGTACCTAAGTTATTAAATCTTAAAGAAGTACTTTACTACTATCTAGAACACCAAAAAGAAGTAGTAGTTAGAAGAACTAAATTCGATCTTAAAAAAGCTCAGGCGCGTGCTCACATATTAGAAGGTTTAAGAATTGCTTTAGATAATATTGATAGAATTATTAGCTTAATTCGTGGATCACAAACTGCTGAAGAAGCAAAAGCTGGCTTAATAGATCAATTCGGATTAACTGAAATTCAAGCTCAAGCTATCCTAGATATGCGTCTTCAAAGACTTACAGGTTTAGAACGTGATAAGATTGAAGAAGAGTATAGTAAACTTATGGAACTTATCGCTGATTTAGAAGATATTCTAGCTAAACCAGAACGTGTAATTCAAATAGTTAAAGATGAATTATTAGAAGTTAAAGAAAAATTCGGAGATAAACGTCGTAGTGTAATTATCGAAGGACAAGTAGATCAAATCGAAAATGAAGATTTAATCGAAAAAGAACAAATTATAATTACTCTATCCCATAACCAATACATTAAACGTCTTGCTGCAAGTACTTATAAATCTCAAGTTCGTGGTGGACGCGGAGTAAATGGTATGACTACAAACGATGAGGATAATGTAGCTTATATGCTAAGTTGTTCAACTCACGATCATATTCTATTCTTTACAGATAAAGGTAAGGTTTATACTCTTAAAGGTTATGAAATTAACCAAATGAGTAGACAATCTAAAGGAATACCTATCATTAACTTATTAGAAATTGAAAAAGA
>ERZ1036424.558-NODE-558-length-13167-cov-4.489475_pt1 | contig 13167 bp, 10 predicted proteins | sample MGYA00514221_ERZ1036424 | MGnify/ENA primary metagenome ERZ1036424 (study PRJEB33795, sample SAMN09464939) | human gut metagenome | host: Homo sapiens | place: USA: Stanford, California | collected 2016-11 | study: EMG produced TPA metagenomics assembly of the...
ATAAGCCTAGATAGATGATTGCTTAACACAGAACTCGGCTTATGGCTTATCTCGTACATGAAAGACATTAGGTTTACGCCTAGTGTCTTTCTTCATATATTTTTATTAACAGAAAAATATAAATAAAAATTATATAATATCTATATTTAAAGAAGGTGAGTTATATATGAGCACTTATGTAATGAGTGATATACATGGCTGTTATGACGAATTTATGTATATGTTGAAATTGATAAAATTTAATAATATAGATAGTTTATACATACTTGGAGATGTATTGGATAAAGGACCAAAGTCGGTTGAAGTTTTGGATTATATTATAGATCACAAAAATATATTTTTGATTAAAGGAAATCATGAGAAAATGTTTGAAGAATACTTTGAAAGCGGATTTGATATGATTTGGTACTGGGGAGGAAAGGAAATTAAAGGTGGGCATGAGAAAGAAAAAATAATGTATAAGTATATTAAAAATTTACCTTTTATAAAAGTATTGGATAAATATATATTGGTACATGCAGGTTTAGATTTTCCGGAGGAATATAATGAGTTAGAATTAGAGGATTTTTTGAATCAAAATGAAGAAACGGTTTTATGGAATAGAGATAATATAGGTAGTGAAAAGAAATATAGGGATTACACAATAATATGTGGTCATACTCCAGTACAATTTATAAATAACAATATAAAAGAGCCCCAAATTATAAAAAGAAATGGTACTATTTATATAGACTGTGGATGTTGCTATAAAGAAAAAAATGGGCGATTAGCCTGTTTAAGAATTGATGATAATAAGGAGTTTTATATAAGCAAATTTTAAGATTATATATGAGTAAATATAAAAGTTTTTATCATAAAAGTTATAATTTATATGGGAGTGATACTTTGAAAGGCTTTTTAAAAATAATTACAATAACAATTATTTTTATGTGCATGTTTACAAAAACAACATTTGCTGATGGAACATTTACAAATTTTAAAGATATAGAGATGGATATATATAAACATTTGGAGAATAGAGATGAGAAATTTTCCTTTGTATATATTGGAACAACAGAGAATTTTAAAAATAATATTAGTCCAACAATAAAAAAAGCTTATTCAAAAGATGATTATTTAGAAAGGTCATGGTTATTAATACAACCAAAAGCTAAAGTAAAATCTTATGGAATAGAGACAAGCATAGAAGCTAAATATTTAAATACTAAGGAAGAAGAAGACTATGTAGATAGAGAATTAAAGAAAGCGGTAGATTCTATAATTAGTTATAATATGAGTGATTTTGAAAAAGTTTTTGCAATAAATGATTATATTATTAATAGATATGAATATGATTATACGCTCAATTCTATTAGCCCATATTCTGCTTTGACAAAATCTGTAGCAGTGTGTCAAGGTTATGCAATGACAGCTTATAAGATGCTTGAATATGCTGGAATAGAGAACAAGATAATTGTTGGAACTGCTAAGAATATTTCTCATGCGTGGAATATTGTAAAAATTGATGGAGAATGGTATCAATTAGATACAACTAACAATGATTCAATTTTAAATAAAAATAAGTATTTCCTTGTAGATGACAGGTTTTTGGAAAATAAAGGGTATGTATGGGATAGAAGTAAATATCCTATATCAACAAGTATATATTAAGATAGTGGGATCCATTGTGTTAGTTAAAAAATGATAAAACAAAAATAGGATAAATTCTTCTAGAATAAATATTGAAGAATATGAGTCGAGTTTACACCATATTTTTCTAGTTTTATAAAACAAGTATTTGTTCTATTTTAAGTTTTGACTATATTTAATTGTCACAACAAGTAAATATAATGGGTTAATAAAGGTTAATATTTGAGTGAAATGATTAAAAACTGATATATAATTTTTGTAATAAGAAGTTTTTTATATTATTTCACAAAAAAAATAATAGAGTTTTGTAACTTTTCAATATAGAATTTAAAGGATTACAATTGTACAATAAACATGTAGCAAAGATAATTTAAATGAGCTACATATTAAAAGGGAGGGATTAATTATGGCAGATTTGTCACTAAGACATATTTATAAAATTTATCCAGGAGATGTTTGTGCAGTAAAAGATTTTAATTTAGAAATTGAAGATAAAGAATTTATAGTTTTCGTTGGACCTTCAGGTTGTGGTAAGTCAACAACTTTAAGAATGATTGCAGGACTTGAAGAAATATCTAAGGGAGAATTATATATAGGTGGAAAGCTAGTTAATGATGTTGAACCTAAAGAAAGAGATATCGCAATGGTATTCCAAAACTATGCATTATATCCACATATGACAGTTTATGACAATATGGCGTTTGCATTAAAATTAAGAAAAGCGCCTAAAGATGAAATAGATAAAAAGGTAAGAGAAGCAGCAAAGAGATTAGATATAGAACATTTATTAGATAGAAAACCAAAAGCGTTATCAGGAGGTCAAAGACAAAGAGTTGCACTTGGAAGAGCTATAGTTAGAGAACCAAAGGTATTCTTAATGGATGAACCATTATCAAACCTTGATGCAAAATTAAGAGTTCAAATGAGAACAGAAATATCAAAACTTTATCAAAATCTACAAACAACATTTATATATGTTACACATGACCAAGTAGAAGCGTTAACAATGGGTACAAGAATTGTTGTAATGAAAGATGGTATAGTTCAACAAGTTGATACACCTCTTAATATATATAACACACCAGTAAATCTTTTCGTTGCAGGATTTATAGGAAGTCCTCAAATGAATTTAATAAATGGAACAGTTGGAGAAAAAGAAGGCAAGCTATATTGCAACTTTGGAGAAAATAGTATACTATTACCAGATAGTAAAGCAAAGATATTAAAAGAAAAGGGATATGTAGGAAAAGAAGTTGTGTTTGGTATTAGACCAGAACACTTGGATGATGATAGTGAATTAATCGCAAAAAATCCAACAGCAATACTTAACGGTGACGTGGAAGTAGTTGAACGTATGGGAGCTGAAAGCTACATATACTTTAAATCAGAAAATAACAGTATGACTGCTAAAGTTAATGGTAGTACTAAATTTGAACCAAATGATAAAATTAAATTATATGTAGAAAATGAAAATATTCATATATTTGATAAAGAAACTGAACTTAGAATAGGATAAGATAAATAAATTAGAGGTGATGTTATGAGGGGATTAGTAAATTATTTAGAAGATATGTACAAGGAATGCCAAATACCGTTTGTAGTGTATATAGATAATGAGAAAATATTTCAAGCTGATCCCTATTCGCCTAAAAATGGAGTAGTAGAGAATCGAATTCTACTTGGTAGTAAAGAATGTACTATACAATTAGAAGAAGAAAATAAGAAATTTATAAAAATTTTTAGATTTTGTATTGAAAATTTTTATAAAGAAGATTATGATGCAAATGAAAAAACTATTATAGAGTTGCTTAAAAAGTCCTGTTTATCAAAAGAAAGAATAGAAAAGACATTACCATCTCCATCAGATGATAGTTATTTAATAACAATATGCTTAAAAGATAAGATTCAAGAAGCATTGAGTATTTTAAAGAGTGTTTACAATGATAATATAGCTATCGTAAAGTACGAAGATTCTATTGTATTATTAGGAGAATTTGAAGATATTGTTGAACATATATCAAGTATAAGTGAAACTTTAGATGTCTCTATATATGAAAGATGTTATATAGCATATTGTCACATTACTGATTATGAAAAATTAGGAAGTTTATATGATGACAGTATAAATAATATTATATTAGCAAAGAGATACAATTTATCAACTAGAATATTTGATGAGAATAGTTTATTGTTTGAAAAGATAATGAACACTTTAGATGATAAATCTAAAAAAGATATAATGTCTAAGTTTAGTGATGGATTCTCTAAATTAGATGAAGATTTAGTGAAAACAATAGAGGTATTTTTTAATCTAGATCTAAATTTAAGTGAAGCTTCGAAAGAATTGTATGTTCATAGAAATACTTTAATTTATCGTTTAGATAAAATACAAAAGTGTACATCTTATGATATAAGAAAATTTAAAGATGCTGTTTTATTCAAAATTGCATTTTTTATATGGAGAGAAAAGAAATAATCTTTTCTTTAAAATATTCGGTAACGTTACCGAGAACTGCAAAATTATTATTAATACAAATAATTTTATAATAAATGGGAAAATTAAGAATAGAATATAAAGTAAAAAAATGTTACTGTTGTGAAGATATTGTGGTAAAACAATAAAACAGTATTGATAATTTTCTGAAAAAACCTTAAAATATAATTAAAGTATATAAAAAGTGGTAGTTAATATCATAAATATATACAAATCTGAACAAAAGAAGTATTGCTAATTTAAGCATTTATATTGTAGGCTCAAAATGAAGTTAGATTTAATAAGACTGAATTGAGCCTTTATTTAAAGAATTAAACGGTAACGGTACCAAATGCTATAAATTAGAAAATAAGTCATAGGAGATACTGATATGAATATAAAAGATATAGCAAAGCTTTCTGGCGTTGGAGTAAGTACTGTTTCAAGAGTACTAAATAATCATCCTGATGTTAAAGAAAGTACTAGAAAAAAGGTTTTAGAAATTATAAGAGAAAGTAACTACATACCTAACAATAGTGCAAGAATACTAAAGCAAAATAATACAAAAAACATAGGAGTTTTGGTTAAAGGTGTATTTAATCCATTTTTTTCTCAAATAACAAATATTATAGGAAATATCATTAATGAAACTGGATATACAATGATAATTGAGCAAAATGATTACAAATTTTATCAAGATATAGATACGCTTATAGCATTTATAAAAGAAAAGAGGTTGCAAGGAGTAATATGCTTGGGGGGGAATTTTATTGATATTAATAATGAAAGTTTTTCAGATATTAATGTACCAATAGTATTAACTTCAGTAAACACTATATCAAAAGAAGGAAAAAAGAATTATTCATCAATTGGTATAGATAATGTTAAGGCAGCCTATGATGCGACTAATTATTTAATAAATTATGGACATGAAAATATAGCAATAATTTTAGGTGAAGAAAACGATATGGGTGTCAGTTGGTGGAGATTAAAAGGTTATAAAAAAGCATTAGATCAGAATAATATAAATTTAGATGATGATTTTATATTGACAGGAGGATATTCTAGTGCTGGAGCCTATGAAGAAACTATGAAATTGCTAAAAAGTAAAAATCATGTAACAGCAATATTTGCTCTTTCTGATATTATGGCAGTTGGAGCAGCAAAAGCAGTAATAGATAGTGGACTAAGGATTCCGGAAGATGTTTCTATAGTTGGTTTTGATGGAATGGAAGAAAGTAAATACTATAATCCAAGTATTACAACTGTAAAACAACCTAAAAAGACTATGGCAGAAATGAGTATTAATTTATTGCTTTCATTAATAAATAGTACATCTGAAAATAAGCACATATTATTAGATACTGAGTTAATAGAAAGAGATTCGTGCTTTAATAAATTAAATGATAATACAAAGCATTAAATATTAGGAGGAATTATAATGGATAGAGGTAGTGGAATTATTATGCATATAGCTTCTTTACCAAACAATTATGGTATAGGAACATTTGGTAAAGAGGCATATGAATTTAGTGATTTTTTGAAAAAATCTGGTCAAAAGTATTGGCAAATACTTCCTTTAGGTCCTACAAGCTATGGAGATTCACCTTATCAATCTTTTTCAGCTTTTGCTGGAAATCCATATTTTATAGATTTTGATACTTTAAAAGATGAAGGATTATTATGTGAAAGTGATTATTCAAATATTAATTTTGGAAAAGATCCTGAATCTATAGATTATGGGAAAATATTTATAGAAAAAATGAAAGTTTTAAGGATAGCTTATAATAATTTTAAAAAAAGTAAACATGACAAAATGAAAAAATTTGAGCAAGAAGAAGGCTTTTGGTTAGAAGACTATGCTTTATATATGACTGTTAAATCAGCTTTTAATTTAAAAAGTTGGCAGACTTGGGATGAAGATATAAAACTAAGAAAAAAAGAAGCTATTGATAAATATAAAACTAAATTTTCAGATGAAATTGGATATTGGAAATTTATTCAATATGAATTTTTTAAACAATGGAAAAAGTTAAAAGCCTATGTTAATAAACTAGGAATTGAAATAATAGGAGATATACCAATTTATGTTGCAGAAGATAGTGCAGATATATGGAGTAACCCAGATGCATTTTTATTGGATAAAAAAACATTGAAGCCATTAAAAGTCGCAGGTTGTCCACCAGATATTTTCTCAGCAACAGGTCAACTTTGGGGAAATCCTATTTATGATTGGGATTACATGGATAAGACTAATTATAAATGGTGGATAGATAGAATAAGGCAAAGTTTAAAAATATATGATGTTGTTAGGATAGATCATTTTAAGGGATTTGAATCCTATTGGTCAATTCCATATGGTGATAAAACTGCAGAATTTGGGGAATGGGTAAAAGGACCTGAATTTAAAATATTTGATGCAATAAAGAAAGAACTTGGAGATGTAAATATAATAGCAGAAGATTTAGGAACATTAACAGAAGATACAATAAAATTAAGAAATTCAACAGGGTTTCCAGGAATGAAAATATTGGAATTTGCTTTTGACTCTGATAATGAAAATCCATTTTTGCCTCATAATTATGAGAAAAATTTTATAGCCTACACAGGAACTCATGATAATGATACAGTAAGAGGTTGGATTGAGGTAACAGGAGAAGAAGAACAAGTAAAGAATGCAATAGAATATTTAGCTTTAACTAAAGAAGAAGGATATAATTGGGGATTCATAAGAGGAATTTGGAGCAGTATTGCAAACACTGCAATAGCACAAATGCAAGACTTTTTAAACCTAGGAAATGATTCAAGAATTAACTTACCATCAACAATAGGAAAGAATTGGTGTTGGAGAGCAAAAACAAATATGTTCACTGATGAATTAGCAAATAAAATATATAGATTAACAAAAATATATGGAAGGTGTGAATAATTTTGGAGAAGAAAGTTTTAAAAGATGGTATAAGTAGATATTTAAAAGTAAAGTATGGGGTTAGAGTAGAAGAGGCTAAAGAATTTCAATTATTCAATGCAATTTCATTAACAATTTTAGAAAATATAGTTGATGACTGGAATGCTACTAAAGACTTATATAGTGAAGGTAGACAAGCATATTATTTATCAGCAGAATTTTTAATGGGAAGAGCTTTTGGAAATAATTTAATGAACTTAGGTATATATGAAGATGTTAAAGAAGTTCTTAAAGAAATGAATATAGATATGAATAAGATTGAGGAAATAGAGGAGGATGCAGGACTAGGTAATGGTGGACTTGGAAGACTTGCTGCATGTTTTATAGAATCAGCAGCAACAATAGATATGCCTTTAGTTGGTTATGGAATAAGGTATAATAATGGATTATTTAATCAAAACATTGAAAATGGATTCCAAACAGAAGCTGAGGATAACTGGTTAAAATATGGTGAGCCATGGAGCATTAGAAAAGAAGATGAGGCTCAGATAATAGAGTATTCTGATATGAAGGTAAAAGCAGTTCCTTATGACACACCAATTATCGGATACGATACCAAAAATATAAATACTTTAAGATTATGGAAATGTGAAGCTATAAGAGAATTTGATTTTAACTTATTTAATGATCAAAAATATACAGAAGCAATAGAAGCAAAAAATAAAGCAGAAGATATTTCAAGAGTTTTATATCCAAATGATTCAAATGATGAAGGAAAGATATTAAGACTACGTCAACAATATTTTTTCTCAAGTGCATCATTAAAAGATGTTATAAGAAAATATAAATTGAAATTTGGAAGCGATTTTTCAAAGTTTGCTGATTTAAATATATTTCAGCTAAATGATACTCATCCAACTATTGCGATTCCAGAATTAATTAGAATTTTAGTAGATGAAGAAGGTATTAAATTTGAAGAGGCTTTAGATATAGCTAAGAAAGTATTCGCATACACTAACCATACTATACTTGCAGAAGCTTTAGAAAAATGGGATATTAAATTAATAAATAAACTATTCCCAAGAATATTAGAAATTGTAGAAAAAATAGATGATACTTTAATTTCAGAATTAAAGGAAAAGGGATATACAGATAAAGAAATTGAAAAGTTTAGAGTTCTTATAACTTATAAATATACAAAAGAAGTTAAAAGTTCTGATGATGATGAAGATGAAATTGAAACAATAGAAGTTGAAGACACACTAATGAGAATGGCAAATTTAGCAATTTATATAGGTATTGCTGTTAATGGTGTTGCAGCTCTTCATACAGAAATATTAAAGAATACTGAACTTAATAATTGGTATAAACTATATCCAAATAAATTCCAAAATAAAACAAATGGAATAACTCCAAGAAGATGGCTTAAACTTTGTAATACTGAATTATCTGATTTTATTACTGAATTGTTAGGAACAGAGGACTGGGTTAAAAATTTAGATTTATTAAAGGGATTAGAAAAGTTCAAAGAAGATGATGTTGTACTAGAAAAACTTATGAATATAAAGCATGAAAAGAAAGTACAATTAGCTGAATTTATTAAACAAGAAGAAGGTATTGTTGTTGATCCTGATTCATTCTTCGATATTCAAATAAAAAGATTACATGAATATAAGAGACAATTCTTAAATGCTTTATATATTTTAGATTTATATTATAGATTAAAGGAAGATCCAACCTTAGAAATTCCAAAGACTACATTTATATTCGGAGCTAAGGCTTTCCCAGGCTATAGAAGAGCTAAATCAATAATTAAGTTCATAACTCAAATAGGTGAGCTTATAGATAATGATAAGGATGTTGCAGGAAAAATTAAGGTTGTGTTTGTTCATAACTATAGAGTAACATATGCACAAAAATTATGTCCTGGTTCAGATCTATCAAAACAAATTTCTACAGCTGGAAAAGAAGCTTCTGGAACTGGAAATATGAAGTTTATGTTAAATGCAACACCTACCTTTGGAACTTTAGATGGTGCTAATGTAGAAATAGTACAGGAGAGTGGAATTGAAAATAACTTTATATTCGGATTGAAAGTTGAAGATATAGAAAAGATTAAGGATTCATATGATCCTAAGGAATATTACAAAGAAAATGAAAGCATTAAAAGGGTGCTAGACACATTAATTGATGGTACATTTGATGATGGAAATAGTGGAGATTTTAAAGATCTTTATAATTCTATCTTAGAAGAAGGAGATCAGTATTTCTTACTTGCAGATTTTGACTTATTTAAAGCTGAAGAAGAAAAAGTGTTTGAAGCTTATAAAAATAAAAAAGAATGGGCTAAGAAATGTTTTGCTAATCTATGTAATGCAGGAATATTCTCAAGTGATAGAACTATAAGACAATACTCAAATGAAATTTGGAGCATAAAAGCAACACCTGTTAAATAAAATTTAAATATAATTAAGAAAAGACCTATATATTCTTATTTTTTAAGGATTTTATAGGTCTTAATCTATATTACATTTACATAGATAATGATTTAATATATTATAGTATTATGTAGAATTATTAGTTTATGGAGGCAGATTTATGAAAGAAATAGTTGTTCTTGATGGAAAAACACTTGGAAATGTTGAATATATAAAATTAAATGAATTTGGAAATGTAACTTATTATGATTTTACATCAGAGGATGAAGTAGAAGAAAGAATAAAAGAAGCAAGTATTATTTTAACTAATAAAGTTGTATTAAATGAAAAAAATTTAAAGAATGCGAATAATTTAGAACTTATATGTGAGATGGCAACTGGATTTAATAATATTGACATAGGTTATGCAAAGAAAAATGGAATAGCAGTAACTAATGTGGCTGGATATTCAACCAATACTGTCGCTCAGCATACATTTGCTATGCTTCTTCATTTATATGATAATATAAATTACTTTGATAATTTTGTTAAATCTGGAGAATATTCTAATTCAAATATGTTTACTAATATAGAAAAACCTTATAATGATTTATGTGGAAAAGTATGGGGGATTATAGGGCTTGGAGCTATCGGTAAAAGAGTAGCTAAAATAGCTCAAGCATTTGGAGCAAGAGTAATCTATTATTCAACATCAGGAAAAAATTCTAATTCTGACTATGCAAGAGTAGATTTAGAAGAGTTATTAAAGCAATCTGATATCATTTCAATACATGCACCTTTAAATGAAAAAACTAAGGGATTAATGAACTATAAAGCATTTACCAAAATGAAAAGAAGTTCTATCTTAATTAATGTTGGAAGAGGACCTATAGTAGTAGATGCGGATTTAGCTAAAGCTATTGATGAAGAAATAATAGCTGGTGCAGCATTAGATGTATTTGAAGTTGAGCCAATAAATAAAGACAATCCACTGTTAAAAGTTAAAAATAAAGAAAACCTAGTCCTTACACCTCATATAGCATGGGCAAGTGAAGAAGCAAGAAAAAGATTATTTGAAGACTTGTTAGAAAATATAAGTGCATACAATAGAGGAGAAGAAAGAAATAGAGTAGACTTATAGATTCACAATTTAAATATATGGCGTACCTTTAAATTTAGAGTATACTCACCGAAACAGAGGACACATGTTTATTCTGATTGCTAAAAACTTTTTAAAGAATTTGTTTGATGCACTCTAAATAAACATATGGACTCTATTTCTAGTATAGTAATAAATCAAAGGTTAATTAAAATAGTCTTGGTATATACAAAAAAATCTCTAAAGATATTCTAGACTATAAATAATCTATATATAACTTGATGATATAACTATAATAGAAAAATTTTATTAAGCTAATAATTATAGTGATTGATGAATTTTGAATATAAGAATCTTCTATACAAAGAAATAGAGTCCTGCTTTTACGCAAAGTGCATCAGAAAAGATAAGCTTAGTGTTTCATTATTTCATGGCTTAAAATTGTTATTGTTTGAGCAAAGCGAGTTTAACAATTTTAAGTTATGAAATAATAGAAACTCTTGCTTATTTTTTCAGCAATTGAAGTAAATGCATGACTCTATTTCTCTTAGAACATCTTTACCTAAAATTTTTCGTCATATCTTTAAAGTACATATTCTACTATTGCACGTAATACACCATGTTCAACATTGCTTGCGGCAATATATTTTCCATATTGTTTCATATCATCTGGAGCATTTTCCATTACAAAACTATATTCGGCTTGTTGAAGCATTTCAATGTCGTTATAATAGTCACCTAAAACCATTGTTTCTTCCTTAGTAATGTTATCAGTATCCATTAAATCCTTTAATGCTACACCTTTATTAACACCTTTGTTAGTTATATCTATCCATATATCACCAGATCCAACAACATGTACTTTTTCACCAAATTTAGGAATAAATATATTGTTTAGGTTATTAAGAGAATTATCTAAGTTACAAATAGTTACTTTAATAATATCATCATTAACATTATCTAAATCATCAACGATTTCTAAATTTGTATAGTATTTTTTTATTTCTACTAAAAATTCTTCAGAACAATCTTCAATATAAGCACAATTAGGAGCGCATAAAACAATAGCATTTCCACTAATTTCTTTTGCGGTTTTTATGATAGATTTTGTGCAATCACTATCAATTACGCTTTTATAGATAATTTCATTATTATCAATCACTAAAGCTCCATTTTCACATATGTAAGATAAATATCTCCCCATAGGTCCAAAGACAGTCTGAAGGGTATAATAAGGTCTACCACTAGCAATAAGTAATTTTATATCTTTTTCTCTTAAACGATCAAAAATCGTAGTAAATCCATCAGGTAAATAACCATTTTCATCTAATAAAGTTCCATCCATATCTGTTGCAACTAATTTAATCATATAATCTCCTTTAATTAATATTAATTATAAATATATTATATTTACATATAAATAATATCACATATTATAATTCTAATAAAGAAATTAGGATTAAAACACAAGTGGTAAATGTAAAATATATATTATTTATAATTTGAAAACTTTTTCATAAAATTATGACAGTTTTATTAATAAATTAATTATGATAATATTAAGATGATATATATCAAATATATATTTATTAATAGAAAAGAAGGTGTTTTAATGAAATATGCATTAGATGTACATACACATACAATAGCTAGCGGTCATGCTTATTCAACTTTAATGGAAAATGCAAAAGCAGCTTCAGAAAAAGGAATAAAAGTTTTAGGGACAACAGAACATGGTATTACTATGCCTCATGCACCACATATATGGTATTTTCAAAATTATAAAGTATTACCTAGAGAAATGTATGGTGTTACAATGCTTTATGGGACAGAAGCAAATATTATAGATTACGATGGAAATTTAGATATGGACGACTTGACTCTCAATAAACTTGATATTGTAATTGGTAGCATCCATGAAGAAGTTTATAGAGTAGGAAACATTGAGGAAAACACAAGAGCATTTATAAATGTTATTGAGAATGGTAAAGTAGATATAATAGGACATCTTGGAAATCCAAAGGTTCCAGTGGATTTTGAAAGGGTGGTTAAAGCAGCCAAGGAAAATGATGTTTTGATAGAAGTTAATAATAGTTCATTTACGACATCTAGAATTGGCAGTGCAGGAAATTGTAAAGAGATAGCATTATTATGTAAAGAGAATAATGTTAAGATGATAATAAATAGTGATGCACATTTCTGTACTAAAATAGGAGAGTTTAGTGAAGCAATCAAAATGTTTGAATCAATAGAATTTCCAGAAGAATTAATAATTAATAGTAAACCTGAAGATTTATTAATTAGATTAAAGAAAAAAGGTAAACTTAAAGACATGAATATTTAAGTATAAGAATACCATTATTTTTTTAATTAAACATTTATAGAAGTATTAATGCAATTATAGAGGTATTAATGCAATATCATTTTATATTTAATGGTGTTGCATTATTTTTTTCAAATTATTTACTTAATATTTTAATTAATAAAATAATATAAAAAACTTGCACTAATAATAAAACACGTATATAATGGATGTATAATTTAAGAACGTTCGGATGAAGGCAATGGGAGAGAGACTTTAATTAGTCCACCGAAGAGGGAAATCTTTCAGGTATTAGGACCGTTACTGGACGAGCCTCTG
>ERZ1036424.566-NODE-566-length-13018-cov-3.642367_pt1 | contig 13018 bp, 7 predicted proteins | sample MGYA00514221_ERZ1036424 | MGnify/ENA primary metagenome ERZ1036424 (study PRJEB33795, sample SAMN09464939) | human gut metagenome | host: Homo sapiens | place: USA: Stanford, California | collected 2016-11 | study: EMG produced TPA metagenomics assembly of the...
AACAACTCCATTATCTTATTGGGGAGCATGGATATATAAGTTTTTTGGTGGACATCCAGAAAACTGGGTATATTTTCAGCAGAAAGCACATGAAACTGGATTAGCAGGTGGATTTATAAACAATGACCATTCTATATCAAATATTGGAATTATAGTAGGAGCTTTTTTAGCAACTCTTCTTGCATCACAGTTTAAAATAAAAAAGATTAAGTCTAAAAAGCAAGTTTTTTCTGCTATACTTGGTGGATTATTAATGGGATATGGAGCAAGAATATCTTTTGGTTGTAATATAGGTGCATTATTTAGTGGTACAGCATCTATGTCTCTTCATGGGTGGCTGTATATGTTATTCATATTTTTTGGAGCCTGGATAGGAATTAAGCTGTTAGTTAAGTATTTTATATAGTTAATATTTAGACATGGTGGACAATCTGCCATGTCTTTTTAAGGGGGATTTTATGGATAAAAAACATGAGTATTATGATGTTGTGATAATAGGAGGAGGAGCTGCAGGTTTAACTGCAGCAATATATACAGGAAGACAAAAATTAAATACACTGTTAATAGAAAAGTCATTGGTAGGCGGATTGGCTACTTATACAAGTGAAATTGAAAATTATCCAGGATTTCCTGAAGGAATAACTGGAACAGAACTTATGAAGTTATTCCATAGACAAGCTAAAAATTTTGGAGTTAAATTTAAATTAACAGATGTAAAAAGTGTAAATTTTAATGGGGAAGATAAAGTTGTTGAAACTTTTAGAGTAATATATCATTCAAAATCAGTAATTATTTCTACAGGAGGAAGACCAAGATTAACAGGAGCATTAGGTGAAGAAAAATTTTTATTTGATAAGGGAATCTCTTTTTGTGCTACTTGTGATGCAACAAAATATACTAATAAGACAGTAATTGTAATAGGAAGTGGTGACTCTGCTCTAGAAGAAGGAAATTTTTTAACTAAGTTTGCAGAAAAAGTTATTCTAGCAGTTAGAAGAGATAAGGATAAAATACATGCTAATAATTTAGCAAAAGAAAAGGCTATGAAAAATTCAAAGATTGAATTTTTATGGAATTCAAGTATATATTCTTTTGATGGAGATGAACATTTAACAAGTGTTAATATTGAAAATAGTAAGACTAATGAAATTATAAATATACCTGTAGATGGATGTTTTTTATTCATTGGATATGAACCTAATACAGGAATTTTTAAAGATAAAATTAGATTATCTGATAGAGAATATATTATTACAAATGAGTATATGGAAACAAGTGTCAAGGGGGTTTTTGCTGTTGGAGATGTTAGAGAAAAATCTTTAAGACAAGTCGCAACAGCAGTTGGAGATGGAGCAATCGCTGGAGTTGAAGCTGAAAATTATATTTCAAAACTAAAATCATAAGATAAGGTTATATAGGAGAAACCAGCTTCAGTCCTACAATTCCAGTAATAATTAAAAGAAGAAAGAAACAGCGAATAAATGTTATAGGTTCATGAAATAAGATAATTCCAATAATTACTGTACCAACAGCACCAATACCTGTCCAAATTGCATAGGCTGTTCCTATAGGAAGAGTTTTTAAAGCTTGTGATAGGAAAAAGAAGCTAAATAACATTCCTATTATGGTCACTATACTTGGAATTAATTTTGTAAATCCTTGAGAATACCCCATAGATGTTGCCCAAATGACTTCAAGCAATCCTGCAATAATAAGATAAAACCAACTCATTTTTATATCCAACCTTTCATATTTTATTTTTACAAAATAAAAGCCTAAGAGTCAAAACTCACAGGCTTTTATCCTTCCGTGTACGCAATAATATAAATGCGTGTTTTATCTTGGACCAGACTAGTATTTTAAATACTACGGAACCCTATAAAACTTAGTTAATAAATAATATCATAATAAATACTTTTTGTAAATATTTTAAATTTTAATTATAATAATGGAAAATAATTTTCTTATATATTTAGCATATCTATATTATAGTATAATATAGATATGCTAAATTAGAGTCTATAAAAACGACTAGTAGATAAGAAATAAAAATTTTGTATTTGGTAAATATAAAGAGATATATATGATATTTTTTAAAAGTGAATATTTTATGATATGATTATAGTATGACAAATTAGATTATTAATTATATAATACAAAATGCTAAAAATCTTTTGTAAGAAAGGCATAGGAGGATAATGAAAAGAATAAATGAATTTCTTAGTGACTACGAAGCTGGACCAAACATAAGTAATGCAGTTGTAGAAGAAGTCATTTTAAAGAAGAAAAGTAAGATTTTAGAGATGAAGATCACTTCTGATAAATATATTGAGTTCAGTGAGATTGAAGGACTTAATAATTTTATTAAAGAAAGATTTGTTTTAAATGACTCTAAGGTAACTATTATTTATACTGATGATGTAAAGAAAAAGCCAGTAGAAGAGGCAATAAAGGATATGATATATATAATGGGTGATAGACACCCATTATTAAAAGCTGCACTTAATAATTGCGAATATGAAATAAATAATAACACAATCAACTTTAATTTTAAAATTGTTGTTTCATATATATTAAAAAGTTTAAATTATAATAAGGAAATCCAAGACATATTAAAAAGTTTGTGTGGAAATTTATATACAATAAATTTTGTTGATGATGTAACAAATGAAGATTTAATTAGACTTAATGAATATAAAAAGAAAACAAGAATGGATGTTATTAAAAATGAAATTAAGGCGGATATATCAAATATAAAAGCTTCAGATAGTGGTGAAACTAAAGATACTACATCAAATAAAGTAGATTTTAAAAAGGAAGGGAAAGCTAATGGAAAGAAAGATAATCCTTTCTTAATTTTAGGAAGGAGTACAAATATTAAAGAAGCAGTAATTAAAATTCCTGATATTTCACCATATGAAGGAATGGTTGCTGTAGAGGGTGAAATTTCTAATATGGAGACGAAAGAACTGAGAAGTGGTAAAATTTTAGTTTCTTTTGATTTATATGATGGTTATAGTTCTATTAGTTGTAAGTCCTTCTTAAGACCAGAACAAAGTGATGAGGTATTATCAAAACTAAAAAAATCTAAAGGCGTAAGACTTTGTGGAAATTCGGGATATAGTAAGTTTTCTGGTGAAATTGAGATTATTGCTAATGTTATAGTTGAAACTAAGGGAATAAAGAGAACTATAAGACAGGATAATTCAGAAGTTAAGAGGGTAGAACTTCATATGCATACAAAAATGAGTCAAATGGATGCAATGACAAGTGCTACAGATTTAATTAAAAGAGCTATGAGCTGGGGGATGAAATCCATAGCAATAACAGATCATGGAGTTGTGCAAGCATTTCCAGAAGCGCATAAGCTACTTGGAAGAGATAATAAGGATATGAAAATTATATATGGAGTAGAGGCTTATTTAGCACCAGATAAAAAGCCATCTGTAACTAATATAAAGGGCCAAAGTATCGACACAACATATTGTGTACTGGATCTTGAAACTACAGGTTTTTCACCTAGAATAGAAAAAATTACTGAGATAGGAATAATGAAAATTCAAAATGGGAAGGTAATAGATAAGTTTAGTACTTTTGTTAATCCAGAAAAGCCTATTCCAGCAAGGGTAGTTGAGATTACTAACATAACTGATGATATGGTAAGAAATGCAGAAACAATAGATAAGGTATTTCCTAAAATGCTTGATTTTATTAAAGACAGTGTTTTAGTTGCTCATAATGCTGAATTTGATGTGGGTTTTTTAAAACATTATGCTAGAGTATTAGGCTATGACTTTGACTTCACATATTTAGACACATTAACTTTAGCACATGATTTATTCCCAAATTATAAGACTTATAAATTAGGAAGAATTGCTAAGAATCTTGGTATAAAAGTAGAAGTTGCACATAGGGCATTAGACGATGTTGATACTACTGTAAAAGTATTTAATATTATGATTGAAATGCTAAAGGAAAGAGGAGCATTAACTCTTGAAGACATAGAAAAGTATGCATTTGATGAAGAAGCACAAAAAGAATCTTATAAAAAGTTAAGAACAACTCATGCTATAATACTTGCGAAAAATTATACAGGGCTAAAAAATTTATATAAGCTTGTATCATATTCTAATTTAGATTATTTTTATAAAAAGCCACGTATACTAAAGAGTATGTATGAAAAATATTCTGAAGGATTAATAATTGGAAGTGCATGTAGTGAAGGAGAGCTTTATCAAGCAATATTACTTGGAAAATCTAATGAAGAAATTGAAAATATTGCGAAATTTTATGATTATTTAGAAATTCAGCCTTTAGGTAATGATGATTATTTAGTAAGAAATGGTCAGGTACCAAATAAGGAATATTTAAAAGAAATAAATAGAGAAATAATAAGTATTGGTAAAAAGCTTAATAAGCTTGTTGTAGCAACAGGTGATGTTCATTTTATGGATCCAGAAGATGAGATATATAGGCGTATACTGGAAGCAGGACAGGGATTTAAAGATGCAGACAATCAGGCACCATTATATTTAAGAACTACTGAAGAAATGCTTGATGAATTTTCATATTTAGGAGTAGAAAAAGCCTATGAAGTAGTTGTAACAAATACAAATAAGATATCTGATATGTGTGAACAGATAAGTCCAATTTCGCCTGAAAAATGTCCTCCACACATTGATGGATGTGAACAGACAATTAAAGATATAGCTTATGGTAAGGCACATGAATTATATGGAGATAATCTTCCTAAAATCGTTCAAGATAGATTAGATAAGGAACTTGATTCTATCATAAAAAATGGTTTCTCAGTAATGTATATTATTGCGCAAAAGCTTGTGTGGAAATCAAATGAAGATGGATATTTAGTAGGCTCCAGAGGTTCTGTTGGGTCATCGGTTGTAGCATATATGACTGGTATAACAGAAGTGAATGCACTGCCGCCACATTATAGATGCCATAAATGTAAGCATTCGGACTTTACAGATCATGGATACAAAAATGGGTTTGATTTACCAGATAAAGTGTGTCCTATTTGTGGGGAAAATATGGATAAAGATGGAATGGATATACCATTTGAAACATTCCTTGGATTTAATGGAGATAAGGAGCCTGATATAGATCTAAACTTTTCAGGAGAATATCAAGCTAAGGCTCATAAATATACAGAAGTTATATTTGGTAAAGGTACAACATTTAAAGCAGGAACAATTGGTACAATAGCTGATAAAACAGCTTTTGGTTATGTAAAAAAATATTATGAAGAGAAAAATGAAACTATTAACAAAGCTGAGATAACAAGAATTTCAAAAGGATGTACAGGTATAAAGAGGACAACAGGGCAGCATCCAGGTGGAATTATAGTTGTTCCTAAGGGAAGAGAAATATTTGAATTTTGTCCAGTTCAGCACCCAGCTGATGACCCGAATTCAGATATAATAACAACACATTTTGATTATCACTCTATTGATCAGAATCTTTTAAAACTTGATATACTTGGTCATGATGATCCTACAGTAATAAGAATGCTTCAAGATATTACAGGAGTTGATCCTCAGAAGATACCACTTGATGATAAAGAGACAATGTCTTTGTTTTCATCAACAAAAGCTTTGGGAGTAACACCTGAACAGATAAATTCAAAGGTTGGAACTTTTGGAATACCGGAGTTTGGAACTAAGTTTGTTAGAGGAATGCTTTTAGATACATTACCTACAAGTTTCTCGGATTTGTTATGTATATCAGGACTATCTCATGGTACTGATGTATGGCTTGGAAATGCTAAAGATTTAATTGACTCAGAAGTAATTACAAGCATAAGTGATGCGGTTTGTTGTAGAGATGATATTATGGTTTATCTAATTAAAAAAGGACTTCCACCTAATACAGCTTTTAAAATAATGGAGCTTGTACGTAAAGGTAAGGCATTAAAAGATCCAGAAAAATGGGCAGAATATGAAGCACTAATGCGTGAACATGAAGTTCCTGAATGGTATATAGATTCATGTAGAAAGATAAAATATATGTTCCCTAAGGCCCATGCAGCTGCGTATGTAATGATGGCTTTTAGAATTGCATGGTTTAAGGTTCATATACCTAAGGCATATTATACAGCTTACTTTTCTATTAGAGCAAAAGCATTTGATGCAGAATTTATGATTTTTGGAAAAGAAAAGGTTAAAGAAAAAATGAAGGAAATCAGTATACAGGGAAATGATGCAGCACCAAAAGATAAGGATATGTATGATGATTTGGAGATAGTTTTAGAAATGTATGAAAGAGGTATTAAATTTTTACCAATTGATTTATATAAATCAGATGCTACAAAGTTTAAGGTAGAAGAAGATGGCATAAGACCTCCTATAAATAGTATATCTGGAATGGGAAATGTGGCAGCTGAAGCTATATTTGCGGCTGTTCATGAAATCACTCCAATAAGCTCAATAGATAATCTGAAAAAGAGAGCTAAAATAGGAAATTCTGCTACAGAATTACTTAGAAAATTTGGATGTTTAAATGGACTTCAAGAAAGTGATCAGTTTAGTTTTTTTGATGCCATATAAATTTAATAATTGTGTTAGAATTTAAAACAATTTAATTTTAATAAAAATAATAATCCTCATTAAAACCATAATTTAGTTTTAATGAGGATTATTATTTTTTGATATAAATTTATGAAAAAGCAAATTTAAATTAGAAAATAATGGTTAAATGACTAAATAATATTATATCAATCATATCAATGATACAAAACAATAAAAAACAATTGAAAATAATAATAAATTAGAATATAATAAATATAGAGATAAAGATTTAAATTTAGAAAGGGGTTTGATGGTGTGAATGAGTTAAAATTATCTGATAGAATATCATTACTAAAGAAAAAGATGTTATCTGAACCAAGATATGCGTCTATAGAACAAGCAATGATTATTACAAATGCTTATAAAGAAAATGAAAATAAACCACGTATTATTCAAAGAGCCATAGCATTAAAAAATGCTATGGAAAAATTAAAAATAAGTATAGAACCAGAAGAATTAATTGTTGGAAATAGAACAGCTGGAGTAAGATACGGTATTGTCTTCCCCGAAAGTGGTAGTACATGGGTAGATAAAGAATTTGAAACTCTACCTACAAGACCCCAAGATAAATTTAATGTAAATGAAGAAGATATTAAAACTTTTAGAGAAGTTATAAAGCCTTATTGGGAAGGTAAATCATTAGAAGATATTTTACGCAAAAGATATGGAAAAGAATTTGATGAAATAGCAAAAGTAGTAAAAATAAATCAAAAGGATCATGCACAAGGTCACATTTGTCCAAATTGTGAGGAGTGGTTAGAAAAAGGCCCTGATAAAATTAAAAAAGAGGCTGAAAGCCATTTGGCAAAATCATCAGGACAAGCCAAAGAATTTTATGAAAGTGTCATTTTAGTAATGGAAGGTACTCAAAACTTTATGATGAGATACCATGACTTATTAATAAAATATGCAGAAAATGAGACAGATATAGATAAAAAAGAAAATATGATATTAGTAGCACAAAATTGCAAAAATATAAGTGTTGCACCACCAGAAAGTTTTCATGAAGCAGTACAATCATTGTGGTTTCTATTTGTTATATTACATATGGAATCAAATGCTTCGTCATTTTCGCCAGGAAGAATTGATAAATATTTGTATCCTTTCTATAAGAATGATATAGAGACTGGAAATTTAAATGAACAAATGGCTTTAGATATAATTGAATCTCTTTGGTTAAAATTTAATGAAATCGTATATATGAGAAATTCTCATAGTGCAAAATTTTTTGCGGGATTTCCAATAGGATTTAATATTGCTATTGGAGGACAAGATGAAAATGGAAATGATTATTCAAATGAAGTATCATTTTTATGTTTAAAAGCTCAAGAACATTTAGGCTTACCACAACCTAATTTATCTGTTCGATTACACAAAAAAACAGATGATAAAATATTAAAAGAGGCAATTCATGTTGTTTCAAAAGGGAGTGGAATGCCACAATTTTTCAATGATGAAGCGGTTGTTCCTGCAATGGTTGAAATCGGAATTGATGAAAAAGATGCAAGGGATTATGCTATTGTTGGATGTGTAGAATTAACTACACAAGGAAATAATCTTGGCTGGAGTGACTCTGCAATGTTTAATTTTAACAAGGTATTGGAACTAACTTTGACTGGAGGAAAATGCCTTTTAACTGGTGAACAAATTGCAGAAAACTATGGGGATATAACAACTTATAATAATTTTGAAGAATTAGAAGAAGCATTTAGAAAGCATATAGATTATTTTATGGATAAAATGATATTAGCTTGTGAAGAAGTTGAAAAAGCACATATTGAGCTATTACCATCACCATTTCTATCTTCAGTAATGGATGATTGTATGAAAAAAGGATTAGATGTAACAAATGGTGGAGCAAAATATAACTATTCAGGAATTCAGATGATTCAAGTAGCTAATTTGGCAGATAGCTTTGCAGCAATTAAACAGTTAGTATTTGATGAAAAGAGAATTTCTAAAGAAGATTTATTATTAGCACTAAAAAATAATTTTAAAGGATATGAAATTATTAGAACTATGCTATTAAATAAAGCAACTAAATATGGAAATGATATTGACTGGGTAGATGAGCTTGGAGTAAAATGGGCAGAATATTTTAAAAATAGATTATCTAAATTTACAAACTATCGTGGTGGTAAATATCATACAGGTATGTATACAGTTTCTGCTCATGTTCCTATGGGAGAAAATGTGGGAGCATCACCAGATGGTAGATTTGCAAAAGAACCATTAGCTGATGGAGGAATGTCACCTGTATATGGACGTGATGTAAGTGGACCTACAGCAGTATTGAAATCAGTTTCGAAATTAGATAAACTTTTGACAAGTAATGGTGGATTATTAAATATGAAGTTCTTGCCAGAATTTTTCAAAACAGAAACTGGGATTGACAAATTTGCTAAAATGCTAAGAAGTTTTGTTGATTTAGAAATACCACATATTCAGTTTAATGTTGTAAGAAAGGAAGACTTATTAGCTGCAAAGAAAAATCCAGAACAATATAGAGGATTGACAATCAGAGTTGCAGGATATCCAGCATATTTTATCGAATTAGCTGATGAACTGCAAAATGAAATCATAGCTAGAACAAGTTATGGAGACATTTAATATGGAAGGAACAATATTTGATATAAGAAGATTTTCTACTCATGATGGAGAAGGAATAAGGACAACAGTATTTTTAAAAGGATGTCCATTAAATTGTGTTTGGTGTCAAAATCCAGAAGGAATTTTAATGAAAAGGCGTCCAATACATTTTAAAAAACGTTGTATCAAATGTGGTATTTGTGTGAACTTAACAAAAAATAATGGGATTGTTTTTGAGAATGGAAATATAAAGCTAAATATAGATAAAGATGAAAATTGGGATGAAATAATAGATGCATGTCCGAGTGCTGCTCTTATGACGGACTCAAAAATTCAAACTGTTGATGAAATAGTTAAAGAAGTCATGAGAGACGAAGTGTTTTTTGAATATGGAGGTGGAGTTACTTTATCTGGAGGAGAACCATTAGCACAATCAGAATTTGCAATAGAGCTGTTAAAGGAATTTAAAAAATTAAATGTTAATACAGCAATTGAAACTGCACTAAATATAAATATGGATGTAATAAAAGAAGCACTGCCTTATCTAGATATAATTTATGCAGATCTTAAAATTTTTGATGAAGAAGATCATAAAAAATATGTAGGTGCTTCAAATGATAAAATAAAAGAAAATATAAAATTCTTATTGAAATCTGAAAAAAAGGAAAATGTAATTATACGTACACCTATGATACCTGGATATACAACATCTGAAAATAACATAGCAGAAATTAGTAAGTATATTTCAAATATATATGAGTATGTATCATATGAAATATTAAATTATAATCCATTGGCAGAAGGTAAGTATTCACTTGTAGATAAAGAGTATTGTTTTAAAGAAAATCCTAAATTATATTCTAGAGAATAAATGAAACAATTTGGGAATGTTGCTATAAATAATGGGATTAAAAATTTGATTATTGAATCTTAAGTTAATTGTACAAAAATAATAAAAATTAATTTCAATATAAAATTATAATTATTAATTAAAGAAAAATAAAAAATTTTTAGTTAATTAGTTTCAAAAACAAAATTATGCTTGTAGAAACTGAAATAAATATAACAAAGGAGAGATTCAAAATGGAATATATGTTTGATACAGCTAATATTGAATTAATAGAAAAAGGCAGTAAAATTTTCCCTATAACAGGAGTAACAAGCAATCCAAGTATATTAAAGAAGGAAGGAAAAATTGATTTCTTTAATCATTTTAGAAAAATTCGTGAAATAATAGGAGATGATAAGACTCTTCATATTCAAGTGGTTGCACAAGACTACGAGGGAATATTAAAAGAAGCAAAGACTATTTTAGAAAAAGTTGATAGTAAAGTATGTATTAAAATTCCAGTTAATGAAGAAGGACTAAAAGCAATAAGAATACTTAAAGCAGAAGGAGTTTCTATAACTGCTACAGCAATTTATACAACAGCACAAGGATTATTAGCTATGGAAGCAGGAGCAGATTTTATTGCACCATATTTTAATCGAATGGAAAATATGAATATTAATCCACGTGAGGTTATAAAAACATTTGCAACTATGATTGAAAAATATAATTATAAAACAAAAATACTTGCAGCAAGTTTTAAAAATATAGGACAAGTAAATGATGCGTTTTTGGCTGGAGCACAAACAGCGACTATGGCACCAGAGATTTTATTCGATGCATTAAAAATGCCAGCTATTCAAAAAGCAGTAGATGATTTTGATAGTGACTGGAAATCTGTATATGGTGAAGTATCTATAACTGAGTTATAACATATATAATGGATGATTAAACAAGAAAATTATTTCACTAAAGTATCATATTTTTTATTTAAGTTTATTGACTAAAGTATAAAGAAAATATAAAATCAAAATTATGACATAAAAATGAGATGAGTAAAATTGCATAAAGGAGTTAGGTATTTTGAATACTAAAGACATAAATTTAGAAGAAAATAATATTTGTGATAAATGTGGGGCAGAAGCTTTATACTATATTGATGAATTTAATTGTTGGTTATGTGAAAAATGTAATAATGAAGAGAAAGAACTAGAAAAAGCAACGGAAAGATTTGAAAAGAAATTTAATAAAAGAGTATATTCATTTAATATAGAAGAATTATTAAATTTCTTATCCAAGGATGAAATATATAATATTGCAAGAAATTTGGGATTAGCAAAAATTTCAGGATTAAAGAAAGAAGATTTAATCAAGAATTTAATTGATAACTATGAGTATCTAATAGAATGTAGAATTAATTTATTTGAAGAAGAAAGATATAAATTACTTATTAGTTATTTAGATAAAAATGGTGTAAAAATATTTGATGATCTTGAGGAAGAAGAAATAGAAAAGAGTGCATATTTCATTCAGCAAGGGTTTCTTTACCCTACATTAAAAGATGGAATAGCAGTATTTTTGATGCCAGAAATAGTTCAAAATATTATTGAAAATAGGAATACATTAGATTATAGAAGGATGCTTAAAAAAAATAGTGAAATAATTAATGTATATAGAGGAATGAATAAAGTTTATGGGATTTTAAATATGGATACCATAAAAAATATATTAAGTCAGTATGATTTATATAATGATGGTATTGAAGAATTAATTAGAGAAAGTGGATACTATTATCATGAATATAGAGAAGATGGTAAACTATTTATAAATAATGAGATTGAAGATACTAATAGTTTAATTGAGACAATAAAAAAAGAAGGAGCTCAATTAGAATATGCTAGAATATCAAAAGATGAGTTGATTTTAATGTCCAATAGGGATTATACTTTTTCAACTAAAGCGGGTAAATCTTTCTGTAAAGAATTTAGTAGCACTTTTAATTCCAATAGAGAAATGTTACAAGCTATAATGGATGATATATCAATAGATATTCAAGAAAATGAAGTCAATGATTCAATTGATAAGATACTTGATGTTATGGAAGTTGAAGAAGATAATGTTAGATATGCTGCATCAAATTTAATGAGTAAGTTTGCTCATAAGGTTAGAATGTGGAAATATAAAGGGTATAGTATTAATGATATTAAAGCTATGAAATATAAAACAAAAAATGAAATAAGTATTGGAAGAAATTTACCTTGTATTTGTGGAAGTGGAAAGAAATATAAAAAATGTTGTGGTAAAAATAAATAATTAAAATAAAACTCTTAGTCATTTGACTAAGAGTTTTTTAGTTAGATTTTAGTAATTATTATCAAACAAATAAAAAAAGCTGTACTACAAGGTCTTAAACACAAGTAATACAGCAATTAAGCTAAATAATGGTGCCGCTGGCCGGATTCGAACCGGCACGATATCACTACCAGAGGATTTTGAGTCCACCACGTCTGCCAATTCCATCACAGCGGCATGTAAGCTGACAAAAATTATTTTAGCATGTTTGGTAAAATAATTCAAGATTTTTTTATTAAACATATTAAAATAATTTTTTACATTGATGAAATTTATATTTTTAATGTTGTTTGATAAATATCATATTAATTAATACCCCTTTGAACTTTTTTATAAATATCTTAAATCTTTCATTATTACAATAGAAAGTGATTTGAGTAGGAAAAATTAACTTAATTGTAAATACATATATTATAAATATGTTTTTTATAAAAATAAGTCGAAGGAAATAAAATAATTTGTAGATTTACAGTATAAAATTTTAAATAAAGGTTGTTACAAATGAATTCATTTGCTAGAATAGGTATAGGATAAATTAGCCCAGAGGGTCAATTTATATCCCATGTACAATTTTAAAACTTAGAAATGAGATTTAATAATTGTGATTATTTATTAATTAGGGAGGAGCAAAAATATATGATGTATTCAAAAGAAGTTGAAGAAA
>ERZ1036424.571-NODE-571-length-12935-cov-3.024845_pt1 | contig 12935 bp, 13 predicted proteins | sample MGYA00514221_ERZ1036424 | MGnify/ENA primary metagenome ERZ1036424 (study PRJEB33795, sample SAMN09464939) | human gut metagenome | host: Homo sapiens | place: USA: Stanford, California | collected 2016-11 | study: EMG produced TPA metagenomics assembly of the...
GGGGTTACAGGCATGAGCTGGGAAATCAAGTTTTCTATTAATATATTTTTATTTCCTATTTGTATTAATTCAGAATCTGCTTGGCCTACATCTATATAATGTATATTCACTTCTCCTGTATTATTTTTTATATTATTGTTATTATCACATCCTACAGTAAAAACGCATAATAACAGCAATAATAATAGAATCAGACTTTTGTTAGATTTCTTCATTTAGTCATCTCCTTCCAATATCAATAATTGTATAATATTTAAATTTAATGTCAATAAAGGAAATATAAATTTAAAGTTTTGATTTATTTTTAATTATTACAAAATAAAAAACACAACGTATAATTTAAAAATTTCAAAAAAATAAATTATATAAAATGTTATTCCAATAAAATGATTGCTTTACAAATATTTGATATAATTCTATAATTATATATATACATAATTATAAATTAATTAATGTATAAATTTCATTTTAGTTCAAATGGAGGTATTATTATGAAAAAATTGTTTAAATGTACTGTGTGTGGTTTTATAAGTGAGGGAGAAGAAGCTCCTGAAAGCTGTCCAAAATGTCATGTAGGTAAAGACAAGTTTGTTGAATTAACTAAGGAAGAAGCTGATAAAATCTATCAATCAGATAGAACTAATGATATTCACTCTGAAATTATTATATTAGCAGATAAAATTGCTAAACTTTGTGTTGAAGGAATAAATATAAATTTAGATCCTAGATGTGTAGCCGCTTTTGAAAAAGCTAAAGATGATGTTTGGACTATAAAACAAATATCTAAAGCAGAATTAGCAGGCCACATTAAGAATGGTAAATGGTAAAACTTTAAATCACAATTTTATATATAAATATTTTAACGCATTGTGCAGTTAATAATAGTCAAAAATAGAATAAATAATTGTTTCATAAAAATAAAAGTAAGACTTTCAATTATTTGTCCTATTTTTGTTTTATTAATTTTTTAACTAGAACAATGCGTTATTTTAACTATTCTTTAGGATATTATATTCCTAGCCTTTTCTTGACCAAGTTTAGAAAATCCACTATGCTCTAAAAAAATTGAACCTTATATCCAGAAACTAAAAGCTTAACAACTCCATTATAGCTAGCTATTCCAGCTTCTTGTCCCCCCATTTTTAATAAAACATCATAAGTCTTATTATATAAATCTGATATTCCACCTTCATATTTACTCCAATAATTTGAATCATTTTTAAGTTCATTTTTTACATTATTAGAAAGATCACTATTTATTTTCTTAAATGCATCTAGGTTAATCCTATATAGGTCATTCATACAATAAGTATATGCCATTAAATATCCACTGTACTGATATTCATAGCTTTTAGAATTTATACACGATAAAAAACTTATATAATTAGCCTCATCTTCGTTATTAAATCCTCTTATGTGACTTAACTCATGACAAATAGTGCTTGGTACATTCCATTTTGGCATATCGTTATTATAATTCGCTTCAATAGTAAAAGTTGTTTCTCCTTCTAATAACTGATACGACATTATTTTAGAAAAAATATATGGTTTAGGGTTTGGATAAAATCCCTGTAAGCAAAAATAGGTTTCGCCCAAATTTTCCATATTTTCTATCCCATGCTGTTTAACATTATTATCTAGTTTTAGGAATCCTAAATCATCCTTATCTATTTTATTATCTAATTCATTAATATTATTTTTTAAGTACTCACAAAGCTCTATTAACTTTTCCTCTGAAGTATCATTAATATTTAGATTTGTTAATTGGACAAAGTCATCTTTAAATGAATTTATTCCTTGTGATATAACATTAAGAAATATAAACAAAGATAAATAGATCAACATGTCAGTTATAGATTTTAATATTATTTCTTTAAAAGTAATTCTTTCTCTTAATTTTAAATATATAAACATTATTATTTTTATAATTACAAATGCACAAAACGCATATAATATTATTTCATATACTGAAATTTGAACTAGAGAAAATGCCCTTGCTATAGTGTTTACTAAGATTAAATAAATATATTTATAATATAAATTTGAAAAACCTGCTATATATTTTGCCATAAAAAATAATATTGCACTTACTAATAGTAAAATAATAGATAATTTAGTCTTATTTCTATATGATTTTTTTGTCTTTAAACTTTCTGAACTATTCATTTTAATTCTTCCTTATTCTTATTTAAATAACTCCTTATTAAAACTTCTAAGTTGACTTTATTAATGTTTCCAATTGCTTTAACTATATCTTTAAATTGACCACCACATTTTCCTAATTCATTCATTACATTATCTATACCTTTTTCAGTCTTAAACCAATTTTCCTTTGTTATTCCATCTATATCAACTGGAATTATTATAAACTCAGTTTCAGGATAAAGAAGTTCATAGTACATTAACGCCCGCCTAGCATGACATGACTTACAACATATAATTGCTTTTTTAATGTTTAAATTTAACCTATCTGTTTCTTTCCTTGAGAAAATAGAATTTTCATAAGTATTTGTAGCTTGATCTTCTTTTAAAATACAATTTTCATCCACACCATTTTTCACTAATACATCTTTTAAGAAATCCCATTCATTACTATATCCTTTTGTATAAATATTAGATTTTGAAAGAACTCCTGGAAAGTACCCTCTAGTAACACTATACTTTCCAGATGGAAGTAAAATAGGTGCATATCCTTCAAGAAATAATTCTGCAGCTCTTTCAGCAGTTTCTGGATAAGAACCTCCAGGTATGAAAATAATATCAGCTTTTTCTACATTATCTTCAATAAAAATAAAATTAGTAATATCATCAATAAATCTCATAAAATCCTCCTAATTTCAAATCTAATAATTTATAAATACATAAATTATTATTAACAATAAGGCTTACATCCTCTTAAAATTTCTTAAATTTCATGTAAATTACTTATTAGAATGTTTTTATGTTTTTAATAACTTACAATACAATTATATTTAAAATTAGTTGGAATTACAAAAATAACTTCACATTAATTACTATTTATTTCATAAGCTTCTTTAAAATATTTATTTTATCATTGAAAGGTGCAAATCTAATTGGAAGTTCCATAAAGGTTTTTCTATTTACTACTCCTTTTTTATGAGTAAATACATCAAAGCTGTACTTTCCATGATAAGAACCAACTCCACTTGGTCCAACTCCACCAAACGGAACATTACTTGATCCCCCGTGAAGAGCCACATCATTTATAGTTGCTCCCCCACTTGAAATTCTCATTAAAATATTTTCTATTTTTTCTTTGCTTTCTGAAAAATAATACAATGCAAGAGGCTTATCTCTTTTGTTTACGTAATCTATAACTTCTTCTATTTCAGTAAATTCTAAAACAGGCAATATTGGTCCAAAAATCTCCTCATTTAATATTCTGCTATTTTCTTTTATATCTGTAATTATTGTAGGTTCAAAAAATAATTCTTCAGTATTATATTTTCCTCCATAAAATATTTTTCCATCTTCTAAATATGATGATAACCTGTTTATTTCTCTTGAAGATATGATTCTAGTATAATCTCTGCTTTCTCTTAAATTATCTCCATATTGTTTGTGTATTTCTTCCACAATTAATGTTAAAAGTTCATCTTTAACATCCTTATGAACATATAAATAATCTGGTGCTATACATGTTTGCCCACAATTTAATAGTTTTCCCCATACTATACGCTTAGCTGCCATTTCTAAATTTGCATCCTTATCTACAATACATGGGCTTTTTCCTCCAAGCTCTAATGTTATAGGAATAAGCCTTTTAGCTGCTTTTTCCATAACTATTTTTCCAACAACAGTACTTCCTGTAAAGAATATATAATCAAAATTCATATCTAATAATTCTGTTACAATTTCTTTTCCTTCATTTGCACCAACTACTTTAATATATTCTTCTTCAAAATTATTATTGATGATCTCTTCTAGTAAATTAGAAATATTAGTGCTGTGCTCAGAAGGTTTTATTATTGCAGTGTTTCCAGCAGAAATAGCACCTATTAGTGGAATTAATACAAGTTGAAAAGGATAGTTAAATGGTCCAATTATAAGAACATTACCATAAGGTTCTTTATAAAGATAAGATGTACTTGGAAAAAACATTAGTGAACTCTTTAATCTTTCTCTTTTAGAATATTTATGAATATTCTTTATATGAAGATTAATTTCATCATATACAAGTCCCACTTCACTTAAATAGCTTTCAAATTCCGATTTTCTAAGGTCCTTATTTAAGGCTTCTAGTATTCTCTTTTCATTTTCTTTTATTATGTTTTTTAATTTTATTAGAATTTTTCTTCTATCATCTATATTTAATGTTTTTCCTGAAGAAAAGTAATTTTTTTGCTTTTTTAATAATTCTTTTAATTCCATACAAATCTCCTAAAATAATAAATTTATAATTTTAAAATAAGAATTCTGTAAAAATAATACAAAATTAATTATATACCAATAAGTAATTTACTTAAGAATTAAATTTACAGCATAAATCAATTATTGAAAGTGTATATTTAAATTTCCATCCTCATATTTTGCACTTACAATTTCTTTTGACTTAAGATTACCTGGAAGCATGAAACTTCTTTTCTCATTTTTAACAGATATGCTTATTTCATCGCCATCTTGACATAAGTCTAATTCACTTTTATCAATAAATGGCATATTTATACTTAAATTATATCCTGCTTCACATTTTTTTATTTTAAATATGGTTCTTTTAAATAAAATATCTTCTGGTTTTATTCCATCATATATTGAATTTCCTGCCTTTATTAAATTTTCATACCTTCTTAATTCGTTATTCATAAGGTTAACTTTAAAAATTGGAATATCTTTAAAGCTTTCATATATTTCTTTTATAGTTTCTTTTTGAATTTCTCTCCAAGGATTAAAATATCCTTCTAAAGACTCTTCTGGGAATATTTTATTTATTATTATAGCATCCACATTATAATCAAATAAATGAAGATAGGAAAAGCTACGTTTGGCTTCCTTTACTACTATTTTTTCTGGAGTTGTAACTATTCTTAAAGAAACAATTTCTTTATTCATCATAAGTCCATGTAATTCATCAAGTTTTCCATATAGATTTTCTATATCATCAAATACTTTATCATCAGGCATTGGAATCTTTATTGTGTTTTCTACAATTGGTTTTGCTATCTTACTAGCTTTTCTTTTAAATGGAAATACTTTATCCATCCAGAATTTAAACATTTCAGGAAATTTTAAAAGTGACATTGTTTCTCCTGTTGGTGCACAGTCAACTATAAGTACATCATATTCATTTTTATCATATATTTCTTTTATTTTAATTAATGACATAAGCTCTTCGAATCCTGGAAAAACTAAAAGTTCTTCACTTTCAATACTATTTCCACCTTTAAGTGATAGTAGTTTATCCATATATCCCTTTAAGTTTCCCCATACTTTCTCATTTTCTAATACAGTATCAATTTCCATACCATAAAGATTTTGATTTATCTTAGTTGGTTCATTATTCAATTTTATATCAAATGAATCACTTAAACTATGTGCAGCATCTGTACTCATTATTAAAACTTTCTTTCCACTATCTGCTATTTTGCAAGCTGTTGCTGCACTAATACTTGTCTTCCCTACTCCGCCTTTTCCTGTATATATAATGATTCTCATAAAATCCACCTCAATTAATATTAATTTCAAAATAATTTATTTTTTGACTTTTATAAACAGATTACATTTCACTTAATTCTTTTCAAATTCAACTTTTACTTTTTTTATATTGCTCTTTAAATTTTCATCTTTTTCATTATTTGCACTTTTTTTAGTAGTCATGAACTCTTTATCATTAATGAGTTCTAAAATAATTTCCTTACTTAAATCTATGGCTTCTTTTTCAAACTTTTCAACTCTTCTTTTTACTGGCTCTGGCATTATTTCCATTATTGCTTCACATTCTAATTTCTTTGCTTTTATAATTTTTTTTACAAATTCCTTATTCATAAATTTCATCTCCTAAAATTTATCAAAACTTATTTTTATGATATCTTATATTCCATAAAACAATATACTTTGATTCCCAATAGATAAATTCCTTAATTTATTTGAATACAATGCTCAAATTTCCACTTTCAAGTTTTGCAGAATTTACTGAATACTTTCTAATAACATCTGGAAGTGGAATATTTCTTTTAAAATTACCTATTTTAATAACAATATCAGTAGCTGTTTCTAAAAGATCAAATGCTGTTTTATCTGCGAAAGGTATATAGACTTTTAATAAGTATCCACCATCACACTTTTCAAAAACTTCATTTGTTGTTGTCTTTAAAACTTTAAATATATTTTTATCATTTAGAGAATCATCACAAACTCTATTTAAATACTTCATACCATTTATATCACTTTCATACCATTTTATCTTATATATTGGGATATCCATAAAAGTTTCATTAAGCGCTTTTAAGTATTGATTTTGCACTTTTTTCCATTCATCAAAAAATTTATTGTTAATCTCTTTTGGAATAATTCTATTAATATATAAACCATCAACATTAAAATTATATAAATTTAAATACATATAATTTCTTTTAGTTTCTTCAACCACCATTTTTTCTGGAATTGTTACGAGTCTTATACTGCATACATCTCTATTTTTTAATAAACTTCCAAGTTCATTAAGTTCATAATATAATTTTTCAATATCAGACATCGCTTCTTTATTAGGGAGTTCAATTTTAAATGCTGCTTTTGCTATTGGTCTTAATACTTTTAATACAGTTTTTCCTATTGGAAATAGCTTTTCCATATACCATGATAAAAGCTCTGGAAATTTCAAAAGTGATAAGGTTTCTCCTGTTGGTGCACAATCTACTATAATTAAATCATAAGTATTTTCTTCATATAATTCTTTTATTCTAATAAGTGAAAATAATTCTTCTATTCCTGGCATAAATGCTATATTTTCTAAACTTTCAGCTGTATCTTCATCTGCAATTGGCATCATATTTCTTATTGCCTCTGCAATATTATCGCATTGCCTTTCCATTTCATAATTAGAATCAATTTCTAATGCAAATAAATTTCCCATAACTTCTACAGGATCTTTTTTAACTTCTTTAATAAAAATATCACTTAAATTATGAGCCATATCTGTACTTACAATTAAAGTTTTTATTCCTTTCTTTGCAGCTTTTACAGCGTGTGCACAAGCTGTTGTGCTTTTTCCAACTCCACCTTTTCCAGTAAAAATAATTATCCTTCCCATATTTACTCCTCCTTTAAAAATAGTTCGCTTCAAGATTAATTCGTTTCTCGAAGTATTTACATAAAGCTTTTACCATAGTAAAAATATTTCTTCAAATATTCACTATAGTAAATTTAACAATTAATTAATTCTTTTATATTTTAATAATAGATTTATATATATTCTAATAAATAATCTGAATGCAATTTAAAAAATTTTAAAAAGATTTAAACTTTCATTTTTAACTATATACTGTAAATAGCTAATTAGAACTTCTATTTATTTATTCTATAATAATCCTTCTAATTTTATTTTCTTTTTTTTCAGTTGTAATTTCTGACTTATCTTCTTTTAGTATTGAAAATATTTTATTAACCACTTTAATTAATGTATTTATTTCGTTACTATCTAATGATAAATAAATTTTTTTAATATATTCACAAATACAATCTATTTGTTCTTTTATCTGCTTTTTGCCTTCATCTGTTAAATAAATCTTTACTACTCTTTTATCTTCTGTATCTCTTCTTCTTTCAACAATTCTTTTCTTCTCAAGTCTAGTTATTACTCCAGTTGCTGTATTTAAAGGAGCATTAATATATTCTGAAATATCTGTCATATTTACATTATCTCTTCTGTAAATAAGTAAAAGTGCTAAAATCTCATTTTTAGAATACTCTAAAAATCCGGTGCTTAGCTTATTGTTAAAAAATATATCTTTAAATCCATCAATATTTTTAAACATTATATCTTCATAATCAAATGCTTCTTTATTTTTCATATTATGCTCTCCTTATAAAATAGTTCTTTATTCGAAGTATATTTTAATTCTACTACCGAAGTATTTTGCTGTCAATACTTTTTACTCTACATCCATTGATTTCTGAAGTTCATAAGCCTTAGCCTTCTTTATTTTTTAAATAATACTATTTTTTACTCTTTGGAGATTTAACTTTAACATAATGTCCTAATGATATTATTTTACTTATAACTTCTTTTTCTTTGAAAGTATAAAAGTAAATATCCACCTAATATTTTCCCTTACATATTTCTTTAGAGCTTCTTTAAACATATTCTTATAGTCTATATTATAGTTAAAAATATACTATATTACAAAATTATATATTAAATCTTAATAAAAATAAAAGAGATAAACTAAACATTAAAGTTTAATTTATCTCTTTCAGTAATTATTGAGCTTGCAAAAATCTTTCATAGTTTTCGATCTTATCCTCTCTATTAGTATTTCTTAGCCATTCATTATATGTTAAAATACTTTTTTCTAGAGTATCTAATTTAAGCTGTTTTCTCTTTTCTTTCTTAAGCTCAGCATAAATATTTATTTTTATTAAATTTCCCAATATAGTCACCCCCTTTATATCTGAGTATATTTATTGGATTAAGTATATTATATCATACTTTAATTAATAAGTCTATTAATTAATAATAATTATTATATAACAAAAAAGAGCCCACAATATTATAGGCTCTAAAATTTATATTATCCAACTTTATACAATTCTTTTTTGCTAAAAAATTCACCAAATATATTTTCTGAATATACTATTTCTAGTGTTTCAATTTCATTAATATTAAACCAAAGACATCTTAATTCATCCTCATTAAATATATATAACCTGTTAAATTCAATAACTATTTTAGGTCTGTTAGATCTTATTAACTTTGTTCCATTCTTAGTAATTAATGTTACTTTATTAATTACAAAATAATCAAACTTTTGTATATTCATAACATCCTTTAACATTCTATTAACATTCATAATAAACACCTCTCTTTTATCCCTATAGAGTTATAGAAATTTCAATTCTGTGCTTTACTATTTAGTCAAATATCATAGTTATTTTAAATTTTATTGAAATTTAATTTGTATGTTAAAATACATATTAATTATATTAGAAATATTTTAATATTAATGATCTTCTTTTCTATATTATAACATATTCCAACAATAATTTCAAAAATATTCCTATTATTTAAAAGGCTTTATAACATCTTAAATCTAATGTCAATTGAAACATGTAGATAAATTATAATTTAACTTTATTTTTCCACTCTTCATTTGTCATTGTACTTGAGGCTAAAGCTTTAGTTATATTTGTACCACCACCTAATTGAATACTCATAAGTGTCTCTACAGGTTCATCTACATATCCTGTTAAGTCCACCACCTCTGTATCAAATATTACTAAACTCGTTTTTAGCATTGGAAGCTTTGAGAAAATTCCAGCCATAATTGCATTACGAATTACAGAATCTAATATTAATAGAGTATTTTCCAAGTATTAGCCTCCACTTATTTAATTAAGATGAATTATTAAAATTATAAAAAGGAATTTCCTAGGAAATTTCTCCAGGAGTTTTATCTTCACTTTTATAATCATAAAAATCTTTATTTTTCACTTTAAAAAGTTTGGTGATTTTAGCAGCTCATTCTTTGTTCCAAGAATATATGACTCTGTAGCTTTTGAAATAGTATCAACTTTAATTTCGTTTAACCCATATAAGATGCCAAGTGCTGCGCATTCAACACCTGCATTTCTCTCTTTAAAATCAAGTAAAGATTTTATAATTTCTCCAAATCATCTCTACTTTCTTTAGCTACTGAGCCTAAAATATTTTGTACCATAGAATCTAAGCTTATAGTTGAATCTCCATAATAATAAGATGTCATCATAGTTTAGTAATACACAGAAACGGCTTCTGAAGTACTCATAACAGCTGAAGGCTTATCTATTCTAATCCCATTAATGAAAAAATAAGCTATAAAATCCGTAGATAAACTTTTAGTTTCTCTAATAAATTTTATAGCTTAAAGTGTTAATTAGAACTTATATATATTTCTTTTAACATTCTTTTAAAAATTATAAATGATGCAGTAGCTGCTATTATTTCTGCAATAGGGAAACTAATCCATACCCCATTTATCCCAATTATTTTTACTAATATAAATGATAATGGCGGAATAATTATTAATTGGCGTATTAATGATATAGTTAGAGACTCAATACCTCTTCCTAAAGCCTCAAACATTCCTGAAAATACAATTCCTATAGATGAAATTATAAATCCTACACTTATAATTCTAAGTGAAGTAACTCCAATATCCATCATTTGATCACTTGCACTAAACATCATAAGAATTTGATTAGGGAAAAATAAGAATATACTCATTCCTATTGTCATAATTAAGCCTACAATAAATAGACTCACCTTTAGGGTTTCTAATAGTCTTTTATGATTTTTAGCTCCATAGTTATAACTTATTATAGGTCGCATTCCTTGAATTACTCCATTGGCTGGCATATATACAAATGTCTGAAGCTTAAAATAAAGTCCAAGAATTGCAACACCAATTTGTGAAATACTCACTAGTATTCCATTTAAAACACCAATTAAAATTGATGGAAGTGACATCATAATACCAGATGGAACTGCTATTGAGTATATTTTTTTTATAACATCTTTCTCAAATTTAAACCCTTTTAATTTTATATGTATACCTCCACTTTTTTTTATAAATAGTATTACTGCTAGCATACATGCAACAATTTGTCCAATGATTGTTGCTATAGCAGCTCCTGCTACACCCATTTTAGGAAATCCAAACATTCCAAAAATCATAATAGGGTCTAGGATAATATTTATAATAGCTCCAATTCCTTGTAATATCATTGGAACTATCATATTGCCTGTAGCTTGAAACATTTTTTCGATTGCAATATGAAACAGGCTTCCAAAAGAAAAACATATAACTATATAAGAATATGTAGTTCCAAGTCTAAAAATCTCTTCATTATTTGTAAAAATTCCAATAAACGGTTTTGTTAAAAATAAACCAATAAAAATAAAACATATAGCATGAACTGCTGTTAGAAAAATTCCATGAGTCGCAACCTTATTTATTTTCTCTTGATCTTTAGCTCCTATACTTATTGCAATACATGAATTAATTCCGACGCCTAAGCCAACAGCTACTGCTAGAACAAGATTCTGAAGTGGATATGCTAATGATACAGCTGTTAAGGCATTTTCTCCAATTTGTGCTACAAATATACTATCTACTATATTGTACATTGATTGTATTAACATAGATATCATTGGTGGAACTGCCATAGAAATTAATAAAGGCAATATCGGTCGAGTTCCCATAATATTTTCTGTTTTTTTCATTTTATCTCTCTCCTTTTTAGTTTTAATACTATTCTTTTGCATAAAAAAAGCTATAGTGTTCTTCTGTTTATAATCAGAAACAGAAAAATCTATAGCCTTATGGCATTCTTATTTAAAATCCATGTTATATTAACATGGCCTTATTTCTAATGTCAATGTATAAATCTGTAAAATAAATATTTGTTTTATCATATTTTTTAACTATAAGAAAGTGTTATATTTATAAATAGTAAATTATTATTAATAATGTTTAAGACTATATTAAACTATAATAACTCTTAATATAGTCTTAAATAATCAATATTATTGTGCTTTGAAATTATAAATTGGTTAATTATTCTATAAATTTTATTACAGACAAAAAGTTTGCAGTTTTAAAAATAAGCATAAAAAATAATCAGGTAAAAACTAAATTTACCTGATTATTTTTAATACTTATTTTTTTATTATGTTAATTATCTTCCAGATGAATCTCCAAGTATTGTGACTTTCACGCTTTTACTTCCCCAATTGTAACATTCTTGTAATGTACTAAAATATACATCAACTTTATTACCTTTTATTGCGGCTCCAGTATCAGCTGCTACTGCATATCCATATCCTTCAATATATAACATTGATCCTATTGGAATTACATTTGGATCAACTGAAACTGTACTAATTCCATCTGCATTTCTTGTACAAGGTTTTCCTGAAAAGGTTTTCCCAGAACCTGTATATGCAGTTGACTCACATACAATTTCACTATTACTTGCAATAGTGCTAGTAGTTGCGTATGCTTCTTTACTCATTAAAGTCATTGTTGTTACAAAAATACACAATAATGTAATTGCAAATCTCCTAATTGTTGCCTTTGGATTACAGAGTAAAGCTTTTTTCTTATTTGTGTTAAGATTATTCAGCATTATTTTTCTCCTTTGGCTAAATGTTAATTTTCAATACAATTTATATTTTATAATACTCAGCCAAATTTGTAAACTCTTTCATTTCTAGTTTATCTCTTATATTCAAAAGATTCCTCATAATAATTAATTTATCCTAACTTATTTAAACATAGATAAAATGTATATTTTTGTCTATATAATTGTTTAGCTTCTTCATTAATCGTAGGTGAGTTTTCCTTATTTAATAAAATTAGTATATTGGAAAACTTCCTGTTAAAATATATATATATACTTAAGTATTGGGGTGATAGAATTTATGCTTGATAATAATAAAATATCAGAATTCCTACAAGGATTATCTCTAGATGCATATACACAATTTGGTGCTCATTTTTCTCATGAATATAATCAGGATGGTGTAAGATTCACTGTTTATGCTCCAAATGCTCTTAGAATCATGTTAGTTGGAACTTTCAATGATTGGTCTGGATATGACATGGAACGTTTACCCTCTGGAGTTTGGACTATATTTGTAAATGGTGTATCAGAAATGTCTCTTTATAAATATAAAATCTTTACTAAAGAAATCATTATCATTTCTTACAAAAGTCATG
>ERZ1036424.577-NODE-577-length-12674-cov-112.495681_pt1 | contig 12674 bp, 9 predicted proteins | sample MGYA00514221_ERZ1036424 | MGnify/ENA primary metagenome ERZ1036424 (study PRJEB33795, sample SAMN09464939) | human gut metagenome | host: Homo sapiens | place: USA: Stanford, California | collected 2016-11 | study: EMG produced TPA metagenomics assembly of the...
CTGAAAAATAGAACAGGCCTGTAGTAATTTGAAATGGGTATGTGCAATAGGCCTTTTAAAAATAGAACAGGCCTGTTCTATTTTTAAATAGGCATGTGAAAGGGCAACCTTGAACTATCAGGATCAGAAATGTATTAGAAATCCGAACGTTAAAAAGTAATGTATAACTTTCATACGGAATATATGGAGTCCATATACTTCGTATGGTATAATGAAATGTAATGAAATTTAGCGTTTTGCTTGTTAAAACGCACCCCCAGTACAGGAATGTATGGACATTATAAATTGGTGAATATACTTTCACAAATAGATGCATACGGAGGAACTATGGAAAACAAGGAATTTGTTATTGTTGTCGATTTCGGCGGTCAATATAATCAGTTGATTGCACGCCGCGTTCGTGAAAATCATGTATACTGCGAAGTATATCCATACAACAAAGCATTAGAAAAAATTAAGGAATTGAAGCCGCAAGGTATCATCTTTACTGGTGGCCCTAACAGCGTGTACGAAGAGAATTCCCCTAAAATTGAAAAGGAAATCTTTGAACTTGGCATTCCAGTTCTTGGCATGTGCTATGGTATGCAATTTATGGCGCATACATTGGGTGGCGAAGTTAAATCTGCGGACAACCGTGAGTTTGGTAAAACACCTACTAAAGTGGACACTACATCTTCATTGTTCAAAGGCTTGGACGAAGAACAAGTTGTTTGGATGTCCCACGTTGACTATGTAGCAAAAGTTCCTGAAGGGTTCGAAATCGTTGCGCATACAAAAGACTGCCCTGTTGCATCTATGCAAAATAAAGAACGCAAATTATACGCTATGCAATATCATGCAGAAGTATTGCACACTGAACATGGTAAAGAAATGCTTCACAACTTCTTGTACGAAGTATGTGGCTTCACAGGCACATGGACAATGGCAAACTATGCAAAAACTGCTATTGAAGAAATCCGTAACACTGTAGGCGATGGCAAAGTATTGTTGGCATTGTCTGGCGGTGTAGATAGCTCCGTTGCAGCAGCTCTTATTTCTAAAGCTGTTGGCGACCAATTGACTTGTATCTTTGTTGACCATGGTTTAATGCGTAAAAACGAAGGCGACGAAGTTGAAGCAGCTTTCAAAGATTCCGGCATGCATTTCATCCGTGTCAATGCAGAAAAACGTTTCTTAGATAAATTGGCTGGTCTTGAAGATCCAGAAGCGAAACGTAAAGCTATCGGCGAAGAATTCATCCGCGTATTTGAAGACGAAGGTCGTAAAATCGGCTCCGTTGACTTCTTGGCGCAAGGTACAATCTACCCTGACGTTATCGAGTCCGGTACTGGCGAAGCAGAAGTTATCAAATCTCACCACAACGTAGGCGGCTTGCCTGCAGTTGTAGACTTTAAAGGCCTTATCGAACCATTGCGTAACCTCTTCAAAGACGAAGTGCGTGAACTTGGTTCTGAATTAGGCTTGGCTGATTACCTCGTATGGCGTCAACCATTCCCAGGTCCTGGTCTTGCTATCCGCGTAATGGGCGAAATCACTAAAGAAAAGCTAGACATCTTGCGTGATGCGGACTACATCTTCCGTGATGAAATTGCAAAAGCTGGTCTTGATCGTAGCATCAACCAATACTTTGCAGTATTAACATCTACACGTACTGTAGGCGTTATGGGCGACTTCCGTACATACGATTACACATTGGCATTGCGTGGCGTAACAACAACAGACTTCATGACTGCTGACTGGGCACGCATTCCTTACGACGTATTGGATACAATCTCCCGTCGTATCGTAAACGAAGTACAACACATCAACCGTATCGTGTACGATATTACATCTAAACCACCTGCTACAATTGAGTGGGAATAAGATGGTTTGCTTAATATAGCCAACATATAAAAATACATAAAATTATTTAGTCATCCAAAGCGTATATCTTTGGATGACTTTTTTTAGGCCTTTAAAATATGTATTTTAAAGGGGAATAGAAATTTTGCTTTAGTGATCAAAATGGTAAAAGCATTATATTTATTTGTTATTACTATGAAAAATAAATGAATTTATGATGTGTTCTAATTATCTAAGATGTTATAATAAAAATATTAGGATTTATAGTATATTTACTAGATTATACGTATTTTATGAAAACAATCTTGCTTTTTAATTTTTAATGAGGATGGTATATAAGTTATGGCAGCAAAAAACAATACAGATATTGGATTTGAAAAACAAATATGGGATGCGGCTTGTGTTCTTTGGGGGCATATTCCTGCTGCAGAATATCGAAAAGTAATTGTAGGATTAATTTTTCTTCGTTATATATCGAGTGCCTTTGAGAAACGCTATGAAGAGCTTATAAAAGAAGGCGATGGCTTTGAAAATGATAGAGACGCATATGCAGAAGAAAATATTTTCTTTGTTCCAGAAGAAGCTCGGTGGAGCACAATTGCATCTGCTGCACATACACCTGAAATTGGACTTGTTATTGATAATGCAATGAGAGCTATTGAAAAAGAGAATACAACACTAAAAAATGTTTTGCCCAAAAATTATGCTAGTCCTGATTTAGATAAAAGAGTTCTCGGAGAAGTTGTTGATCTTTTTACTAATGAAGTCAAAATGGATGGTACCGAGGCGAGTAAGGATTTATTAGGAAGAACATATGAATATTGCATTGCCCAATTTGCCTCTTATGAAGGTACTAAGGGTGGTGAGTTTTATACACCGTCAAGTATCGTTAAAACTATTGTCTCTATTTTGAAACCATTTAATAATTGTCGTGTATATGATCCTTGTTGCGGTAGTGGAGGCATGTTTGTACAAAGTGAAAAATTTGTACAAGCTCACAGTGATAAGAGAGGAACTATCTCTGTTTACGGTCAAGAGTCTAATGCTGATACATGGAAAATGGCCAAAATGAATATGGCAATTCGTGGTATAGATGCGAATTTTGGGCCCTATCATGCAGATACTTTCTTTAATGATTTACATAAAACATTAAAGGCTGACTTTATTATGGCAAATCCTCCTTTTAACCTTTCTAATTGGGGGCAAGATAAGCTTAAAGAGGATGTCCGTTGGAAATATGGTTTACCTCCTGCTGGCAATGCAAACTATGCGTGGATTCAGCATATGATACATCATCTTGCTCCAAACGGGAAAATTGGTCTTGTTTTAGCGAATGGTGCACTATCATCACAATCTTCAGGGGAAGGGAAAATAAGAAGAAGAATAATAGAAGATGATCTTATTGAAGGTATAGTAGCTTTACCAACACAGTTATTTTATAGTGTGACTATTCCTGTAACATTGTGGTTTATTAGTAAGAATAAAAAGCAAAAAGGAAAGACACTATTTATTGATGCCAGAAAAATGGGATATATGGTTGATCGTAAACATAGAGATTTTACAGAAGGGATACAAGATGATGGAAGTCTTGGCGATATCGATTTATTAGCAAAAACCTTTGAAGATTTTCAAAGTGGAATACTGGAAGAGAAAAAAGGATTTTCGGCTATTGCTACAATAGAAGATATTGCAAAACAAGATTATTTATTAACCCCAGGGCGGTATGTAGGCATTGAAGAACAGGAAGATGATGGGGAGCCATTTGAAGAAAAAATGGCAAGATTAACTTTAGATCTTTCTGGTATGTTCAAAAAATCTCATGAATTAGAAGGGGAAATCAGAAAGAAACTGGGGGCGATTGGGTATGAAGTGTAAACTTTCTGAGATAATGGACTTAATTGGTGGCGGTACTCCAAAAACTAGTAAACCCGAATACTGGAATGGGAATATTCCGTGGATAACTGTTAAAGATTTTAATAATGATTTTCGATATGTATATAAAACAGAGAAATCAATAACGCAACTAGGATTGGAAAGATCATCAACTAAACTTTTACAAAGTGGTGATGTGATAATTTCTGCAAGAGGGACAGTTGGTGAAATTGCAACAATCCCATTTGCGATGGCATTTAATCAATCTTGTTACGGACTTAGAGCAAAAAAAGGAATGGTTACAAGTGATTATCTATATTACTTGATAAAACACAATATTTCACTGTTAAAAAACAATACTCATGGGTCGGTATTTGATACTATAACACGAAATACTTTTGATAATATAGAAGTTGAAATTCCAAGTATTGAAATACAACAAAAAATATCTTCAATATTAAACGACTATGATAAAAAAATCGAATTAAATAATGCCATAAACAATAATTTAGAGCAACAAGCTCAGGCAATATTTAAAATGGAATTTCTATCTCTTAAAGCTTTACCTAGCGGTTGGAGGCAAGCCAGTTTAATAGACATTGCAGATTATCTAAACGGTCTTGCTATGCAAAAATATCGTCCATCAGGTAACGAAATCGGGATTCCAGTTCTTAAAATCAAGGAACTTCGTCAAGGTTGTTGTGATAATAATAGTGAATTGTGTTCTCCGAACATCAAAAATGAATATATCATTCATGATGGCGATGTTATTTTTTCTTGGTCTGGTAGTTTATTAGTTGATTTTTGGTGTGGCGGTATTTCTGGTTTAAATCAACATTTGTTTAAAGTAACATCAAGCAAGTATGACAAGTGGTTCTATTATGCCTGGACAAAACATCATCTTGATCACTTTATATACATTGCTACTGACAAAGCAACAACAATGGGACATATCAAGCGTGATGAACTTGCAAAAGCAGAGGTTTTTATACCTCATGAAGCAGACTATCACAGAATTGGAGCATTACTTCAGCCGATTTATGATTTGATTATCTCAAACAGAATTGAAAACAAGAGACTTGCTTTATTAAGAGACACCATTTTACCAAAACTTATATCTGGCAAGTTAGATACCTCGGGCATCGTAACTTAAGCAACTAAATTATTGTTTATTGTTAGGTAAATATTTTGCTATAACGTAAATCCCATAGGTGGATGGAATTCATGTTGGGGGACTTCCACCCTATAGCTGTTCTCTAATAAATTTATAAAGGAGAATTGACTATGAAGGAAAATCTAATCAAAGATATTGTTCAACGTATGTTACCATATTTAAATAATGAACAGATGGAAAAGTTACAATCGGTATTGTACTATACCATTGCAAAATATGAAGTGATAGTAGATAAGCAACAAGATAATAATTCAGAACGAAATTATGTAGAGCTATTTCTGACTGCCAAACGAATTGAGGGCTGCTCTGAGAAATCTCTTAAATATTATAAATCAACTATTGATAGGGCAATTAGTATTGTTGGTAAAGGTGTAAGGCAGATTGAAACTGATGATATAAGATGTTATCTAATTAAATATCAGGAAAAGAATAAGTCCAGCAAGATTACAATTGATAATATTCGTCGTATCCTATCAAGTTTTTTTTCTTGGCTTGAAGAGGAGGATTATATATTAAAAAGTCCTGTTCGACGAATACATAAGATTAGGGCCGGTACTACTATTAAAGAAACTTATTCCGATGAAGCAATGGAGCTTTTAAGAGATAATTGCACCGAATTAAGAGATTTGGCTATTATTGATATGTTATCCTCAACAGGTATTCGTGTTGGAGAAATGGTTTCACTTAATAGAAATGATATAGACTTTAGTGAGCGAGAGTGTATTGTATTTGGTAAAGGCAATAAGGAACGAATAGTTTATTTTGATGCACGAACTAAAATACATTTGCAAAATTATTTAAGAAGTAGAACTGATGATAATTTGGCATTGTTTGTGTCGTTGACAGCACCTCATGAGAGATTACAAATTGGAGGTGTAGAATCACGTCTAAGAAAATTAGGTAAGCAATTAGGTTTGATTAAGGTACATCCTCATAAATTTCGACGCACTCTTGCTACTATGGCAATAGATAAAGGTATGCCTATAGAACAATTACAACATCTTTTAGGGCATCGAAAAATAGATACGACTTTACAGTATGCAATGGTTAAACAAAATAATGTTAAACTTGCACATCGTAAATATATTGGATAGAAAGGGTTGAATTATGTCTAAATGGAAAAATGTTCATCTTGGCGATATTATTAAGACAAATCAAAGTACATACTCTCCAAAAGAAAATTGGAAATTTGTAAACTACTTAGATACGGGTAATATTACAGCAAATAGAGTTGAGAAAATTCAATATATTAATACCGATATAGATAAGTTGCCAAGCAGAGCAAAAAGAAAAGTAAAGCGAGATAGTATCATCTATTCAACTGTAAGACCCAATCAATTACATTATGGTATTATCAAAAATCAACCTGATAACTTTTTGGTTTCTACTGGTTTTGTAGTTATTGATGTGAATACTGACAAGGCAATTCCTGAATATATTTATTATGTATTATCTCAAAATGAGATCATAGAACATTTACAGGCAATTGCTGAACAAAGTGTGTCTGCATATCCATCTATTAAACCATCAGATATTGAAAATCTAAATATTTTGCTCCCAGACATAGAAATACAGAAAAGAATTATTTCTATTTTATCTTTGATAGATGGCAAGATTACTGTAAATGAAACGATAAACAATAATTTAGTAGCTTAATTTTTTATCTTAGAGACATCCAATTCACCTGACATCAGTTGTGGTAAGAGAGCATCTCTGAGCTGGACAAGCTTTTTATTTTCAATACTGTTATTTACTATACGTTCGAGCATCGGTGTTGTAATCTCACCAAACTGATCAAGCGTTTTTCTGTCGGGAAGGACTATTTCAAAGGCATCATAATCCTTTTTGCCGATATGAATAACTGTCGTGGCGACCTGTGTTTGTTCAATTACATTGAGCAACGGCTTAATGGTATAAAGCATAAAAGCCTTATCTGAAGGCAGCTTACTCTCGAATATACATACTCGTTGATTAAGCCAAGCTTCAGAGTTTCCCCAGATATATGGCCTAAACTCTCCATCCATACCAACAACGATGTCGCCCGGCTGTATGAGGTGCCCTTTAGGATGAATCTCGGTAGTATACGTCACGAAGGTCTGCTCCTTTAAATCGCGTATACGGATAATTGGATTTCCGAGACCTTCAGTATTAAAGAGTTTTGATGCAAATGGAGCACCATAAATGATGTTGGCAATTGAGTAAATATCAGCTTTTATCCAGTTTGAAGGTTTTGCATCTCCAAAAGGAGCATAATCGATAAACCATGAACGGTGCAAGGCCTCCATCTGCTCCTGTAAATTATTGTTTATTTTTTTAGTATCATAAGAATTACTTTTAGTGAAAATCATTTTTGTAAATATAATAATATAAAAATGCTGATAGCATTTTAGAGGTAAATAATAACTAATAACAAGGAATAAGTGGGGAGTAAAATAATGCTAAATTTTTTCCGAGAGGAAGATTATGAGAAATCATTAATTGAATTATTTCAGAATGATTTAGAGTATGAATATGTATATGGTCCAGATATAGAAAGAGATTTTTATAGTCCTTTCTATGAGGAAGTTTTAATTGAGTCTTTATATCGTATAAATCATGCTGCAACTAATGATGCGATTCAGGATGCATTATTTAAACTTAAAAACTTTGAAAATGGGGAGCTTGTACAGAAGAATGCTGTCTTTATGGACTACTTACAGAATGGTATTCCTGTAAGATATTTTGTTGATGGAGAAGAACGCTCTTCAATTGTTTATCTAGTAGATTATAAAAATCCTGAAAATAATTCATTTGTTGTAGCTAATCAATGGACTTTTATTGATAATAGTAATAAACGACCAGATCTTATTCTATTTTTAAATGGTCTGCCAATAGTATTAATGGAACTAAAATCTCCTTCTCGTGAAGAAACAGATGCTTCTGAGGCATATAGACAGCTTCGCAACTATATGCAAGAGATTCCGTCAATGTTTATTTATAATGCGATTTGTGTTATGAGTGATCAGTTGATTTCTAAAGCTGGTACAATTACTTCCGGTGAAGACCGTTTTATGGAGTGGAAAACAAAAGACGGTAACTACGAAAATACACAATATGCACAGTTTGACACGTTCTTTGAAGGGATCTTTCAAAAGGAAAGACTCCTAGATATCATAAAGAATTTTATTTGTTTCTCAAATGAAGGTATAAATACTTACAAAATTCTTGCTGGATATCATCAATATTTTGCAGTAAAGAAGGCCATTGAATCGACTAAGCATGCTACTGTTACTGATGGTAAGGGTGGGGTTTTTTGGCATACTCAAGGTAGTGGTAAGTCACTTTCAATGGTATTCTACGCTCATTTGCTACAGGAGGCCTTAGATAGCCCTACTATTGTTGTGCTTACTGACCGAAATGATCTTGATGACCAACTCTATAGTCAGTTTGTAAAATGTAAAGACTTTTTACGACAAGAGCCGTTACAAGCAGAAAGTAGAGAAAATCTTAAAACCTTACTTGCTGGGAGGCAGGCAAATGGTATTATTTTCACTACTATGCAAAAGTTTGAGGAATCGGATGAACCTCTATCTGAACGTCATAATATTATAGTTATGGCGGATGAAGCACATAGAGGGCAATATGGACTTGCTGAAAAAATTAAGATTACAAAGAATGAATCTGGTGAGGAAGTAGCCAAGCGTGTTATTGGTACAGCCAGACTTATTCGGAATACACTGCCTAATGCTACATATATCGGTTTTACAGGAACACCTATTTCTTCAAAAGACCGTAGTACGCGGGAGGTATTTGGCGATTATATCGATATCTATGATATGACGCAGTCTGTTGAAGATGGTGCAACACGACCTGTTTACTATGAAAGTCGTGTTATCAGATTGAATCTTGATCAAGCAACATTGAAGTTGATTGATGCTGAATATGATTTGATGTCTTTGAATGCAGATAGTGAAGTTATAGAGAAAAGTAAACATGAGCTTGGACAGATGGAAGCCATTCTTGGAAATGATAATACTTTAGATTCTCTTGTGCATGATATTCTTGATCACTATGAAAATAATAGGGAGTATTTACTTACAGGCAAGGCAATGATTGTTGCATATTCTCGTTCTATTGCCATGAAAATCTATAAACGTATTTTGGAACTTAGGCCAAATTGGGAAGAAAAAGTTGCTGTAGTCATGACTTCTGGGAATAATGATCCAGAAGAGTGGCGACAAATTATTGGTAATAAGCATCATAAAAACGAACTTGCTAAGAAATTTAAGGATAATAATAGTCCTTTAAAGATTGCTATAGTTGTTGATATGTGGCTAACGGGTTTTGATGTTCCTTCTCTTGCCACCATGTATATTTACAAACCTATGACTGGACATAATCTAATGCAAGCAATCGCTCGTGTAAATCGTGTATTCCGAGATAAAGAAGGCGGACTTATTGTTGATTATGTAGGTATTGCTACGGCTTTGAAGCAGGCGATGAACGACTATACATCTCGCGATAAAAAGAATTATGGTGACACCGATGTTGCTATGGTTGCGTATCCTAAATTCTTAGAAAAACTATCTATATGTCGAGATATATTCCATGGATATGATTATTCTAAATTTAAAAGTGGTACAGATCTTGAAAGAGCTAAAACTATTAGTGGCGCGGTGAATTTTATTATAGATAAAGAACGGGCAGAGGATAAGGATATATTTGTAAAGGAAGCTCTTATGCTTCATCAAGCACTCTCTCTTTGTTCGTCGTTAGTTAATGAAGATGATAGATTTGAAGCTGCATTCTTTGAAGCGGTTCGTGTACTTGTTTTGAGACTAACTAATACTGGTGTTGGTAAAAAGATTTCTTTACCAGAGATGAATGCAAGAATAAACGAACTTTTAAAGCATAGTATTAAGAGTGATGGTGTAATCAATTTATTCTCTGATATTAAAGAAGAGTTCTCTTTATTTGATCCTAAATTCCTACAAGATGTTGCTAATATGAAGGAAAAGAATCTTGCTATTGAATTGTTGAAGCGATTAATCTCTAACCAAGTCTCTGTTTATCGTAGAACAAATGTAGTTAAGTCTGAGAAGTTTAGTGAAATTATGCAACGGTCTCTCAATGCTTATTTAAATGGGATGCTAACAAATGAAGAAGTTATTGCAGAGATGCTAAAATTGGCAAAACAAATTGCAGCTGATAGACAAAAAGGGGAAAAACTTGGATTAACAGCAGATGAGTTAGCTTTTTATGATGCATTAGTAAAACCACAGGCTATTAAAGATTTCTATGAAAACGAAGAGTTAATCTCTATAACGAAAGAATTGGCGGATACACTTCGTAAAAATAGAACTATAGACTGGCAAAAACGTGAATCCGCAAGAGCTAAAATGCGTATGATCATTAAGAAACTCTTGAAAAAGCATAAATACCCTCCAGAAGGAATGGATGATGCGGTTCAAACTGTAATAACACAATGTGAATTATGGACAGATAATTATGATATGGAAGAACATAAGGTTTATTCCTATCCTATGCCTGCAGAGGATAGAAACTTTATGGTTGCTGATGAAATAGGGAAATATAATTGAGTTCAATTAAGAGTCTATAGTAAATGAGTTAATAATTTGATTGTGATAGTTCGTTAATTATAACAGGGGGATTTTATGATTTCTCTTAGACAAGGCAAGGCAAAGACGATTTTAGAAAGCTCCTTAAATAGTGCTTTTACTGCTGTGGAAACTTATAATAGACCGCGTACTCAGTTTAGAATTGAAAATTATATTATTTTAATGGTTATAGCTTGGACAAAATTATTTCACGCATATTTTCAAGCCACTATAGGTGAACGCTATTTTTATAAAGAAAGGAATGGCCGATTTAAGAAAATTGATGGTGAGAGAAAGGCTTGGGAATTAACAGAATGTATAAAGAAATATCAAAGTAACACTGAGGAGAAGCGTTTATCAGATGCAACTGTTGCAAACTTAAAGTTTTTCATTGGTATCAGGAATAAGATAGAACATAGATACTGGGACTCTACCACTCTCGATATATCTCTTTTTGGGGAGTGTCAATCATTGCTTTATAATTATGAGAATTTGATAGTTTCACTTTTTGGAGAAGAGTATTCATTAAATACAAGTTTAGCGTATGCACTTCAGTTTTCTCACCTTAGAGCTTCAGAACAATTAAAAGCACAAAGAGAATTACTTTCTAAAGATATGAAAGATATAAAAAAATATATTGATAAGTATAAGACCGGTCTATCAGATGAAATATATAATAGTCAAGAATATAGTGTGAAACTATTGCAAATACCAAAGGTAAGTAACACTAATCGTTCTGAGTTAGCAGTTGAATTTGTTAATTGGAGCAGTCTTAATGAAGAAGATCGAGAGAACTATCAAAAAATAACAGCGATAATAAAAGATAAAATTATAAAGCAACCTGTGTCAAATGCTAATCTATTGAAACCTAAAGATGTTATACATGACATTAAAGATAAAACAGGAGTTAAGATTAGTTATCATAGTCATACTGCTTTATGGAAAGCATTTGAGGTTAGACCTGATTCTAATTCAACTTCAAAGTTTGATACAAAAACAAAGTATTGTATATATGATGAGCCACATAATGATTATCTCTATACAACAGAGTGGGTAGAGTTACTTTCTAATTTAATTGAAAATTATGGATTTAATAATACGAATATATATAATAAATGCAAGAATGGGCTTAATATTTCAGACTATATAGGGGAATCATAATTAAGAGTATTAATAATGGAGTGGGTCATACAAATATAGTTTAGATATATAATCTGTTGGGGTGATATCAATTGGTGTCATCCCAATTTTTATATTAGATTATAGTTAGTGCTTTACATGGTACAATAGTAGAAAGAAAGTATTACTAGATAATAAATTGGACTCATATTAATTGAGTCTTAGTGTATGGTGTTGTAAATTATATAATGAGGCCTTATGAAAATCACAAGATCTTTTGGAGAGTATTTTAAGTATTCTCTCCATGATGCAAGAGTGCAGAAAATAGAATACGCAGACGATAAATTGATTTTTACCTTTGATTATATTTTCTCCTATGAGCATGGTGATGAACAGACTCATAAGGCTAAGATTGTATTTGAGAAATGTGATATCGATGATTTAGAAATTCTTGTCTTTAATAGCACAATGTTAGATACTTTCACAGGTAAAAGAATTGAGTTACCTCAGTATCAACAGGATTATAGTGAAAGTGAGTTTGAGGTAATTACGGAGACCTATAATTGGCGCCGTGCTGTACTCCAAGGATGGTTATGGACTGAAGGAAATCCAGTTCACTGTATAATGGACATATACTTCACAGGCGATATGTTATATATAATTGATGAGAGCTTGTAAAATAAATCTTTCAACATAAATAAATGGGAGAAAATAATCATGGGCTATAAAAATGTATGTACTAACTGTCGAATCGCCTTATCGGAGGGCACGAATTATGAGTTATTTAATACAAATAAAACCTGTCCTATATGTAAAGGTAAAATGTACTTTGTAAATGAGAAGTTTAAAGCTCCTAAAAAATCTAATGATAAAGAGTGGAAGATTATAGAGTATTTGTTATTGAGTGGCTATGATTTTAGGAATCCCATTTATGGTACTGAGAGATATATGTATTTCGAGTTTCCTAAGAACTTACAGGAGGCGGAGGCATTCGTTCGTGAGATGAGAAAGTTATGGGTTATAGGACAAAAAGTGTGTGTGACTAATCCCAATAAGTTGGAAAATCTGTA
>ERZ1036424.578-NODE-578-length-12650-cov-255.106312_pt1 | contig 12650 bp, 8 predicted proteins | sample MGYA00514221_ERZ1036424 | MGnify/ENA primary metagenome ERZ1036424 (study PRJEB33795, sample SAMN09464939) | human gut metagenome | host: Homo sapiens | place: USA: Stanford, California | collected 2016-11 | study: EMG produced TPA metagenomics assembly of the...
AAGTGAAACTCCAAATTTTATATTTGGCCAGTTGAACTTTCTCAGAGAGCAAGTGAAACTCCAAATTTCATATTTGGCTAGTTGAACTTTCTCAATACAGCCTTTAACATTAATTTCCCACAAACAGTATCCAAAAGGACACCTATTGTCAAATGTCAACTTTCCATTGCAAATTTTATATTAATAATGTTTAGAAACTACTGCTGCAATAGCTTCTGCTACTCTCTGTTGACTTGATGGGTCTGAACATCTTACTGCTTCTTCTGCATTAGTTATAAAACCTACTTCAACTAATACAGCTGGCATTTTTGTATTTCTACAAACATATAAGTTTTGAGATTTTCCACCTCTATTTGTTAAATCAAGACTACTTGCAATATTATTATTTATTTCAGATGCAAGGCTCTTACTTTTCGCAATTCTTGTACTATCGTATTGTCCACCAAAAGCGTCATCTTGAGATACTTCACTATAAAGTGTTTCAATTCCCTTTGCAGTTTCACCTGCTGAATTATGATGTATACTTATAAATAAATCTGCATTTGCATTATTGGCTTTATTTACTCTATAAGAAAGACTTTCTGTTAATGAAGAGAATGATGGTTTTTCACCAAGATTTCTTGTCATTATTACAGTATATCCTCTATTCTCAAGAGATGTCTTTAGCTTATCTGCAACCTGCATATTAAGATCTGTTTCACTATAAGTTACTCCATTTATTGTAGCTACAGCACCTGAATCTTTACCATAGTCATGACCTGCATCAACATAAATAACTTTTCCTGCGCTTCCTGGTCCTGTCTGTGAATTATTTGAGTTAGAATTATTGGAGTTTGAGTTGTTGGAATTGGAATCACCTTGATTTACCTTACCTTTTCTCTTACCATCCTTACCTATCTTATATCCATCAACAGTCGTATTCGTAACCATTCTGCCTGTTGATTTATCTAAGTAGTATGTATCTCCATTTGATGTAACCCATCCTGTTTGCATTACTCCACTTGAGCTTAGTAAATACCATGAGTCTCCAATAGTAATCCAGCCTTTTGCCATTGCTCCATTATCATAAAGATAGTAACAAGTATCTCCATCATAAGTCCATCCCGTTGCCATTTCTCCACTAGATTTAAAGTAATACCAGTTTGAATTTACACTCTTCCATCCTGTCTGCATAGTTCCATTATCATAAAAAGAATATACTTGTCCATCTATTCTCTTTAAACCATTTACCATACTTCCATCACCTTGAAGGTAGTACCATGCATTATTTTCTTTAAGCCATCCTAATTTAATTTTTCCACCCTTTTCAAGGTAAATCCATTTATCTTCAACCTTTTTCCATCCTTGTTCTTCAATCATGGCTCCAGATTTATCTAAATAATAACTACTATTTCCATCATTTTGTACTCCAGTCGTCATTATTCCATTTTTGTCGAATAAATACCATTTACTATCAATAAGCTTCCAACCTGTAATCATGGCACCACTTTCATCAAGATAATACCATTTATTATTGTTTTTCAGCCATCCTCTTACCATCTTTCCATCTGCATCATCTAAATAATACCAATTCGAATCTGGTTTTATCCATCCAAATGCCTTTGTTTCGTCTGATTTATAGTAATACCAATTTCCATCAACATTCTTCCATCCAATTGTAGAAGTTATGTTAGGTGAATCATTTCCACTTCCTTGAGATGAATCAGTACCAGAAGTATCATTTGTAATTTTTTCAGGAAGCTTAATAGCTTCTTCAATACTTAAATCTGCTGGTTTTTTTTCTACTGTTCCTGGATTTGGTGCTGCTGATGTATCTTCTTCATCTTCAACATCTTCCCATAAATCCTCGTCTTCATCTTTTTCAAAAGTAACTCCTGCTGAATCCATTAAACTCATATAAAGTTTACCAATTTCTTCACCATAAGTTGCACTTGGAGCCCATTTTCCACCTAAAGAATTAGTTGTAGTTGCTCTTCCTTTAATAGTTACAAAATGTCTTGGGTCATATGTATTTGCTTTTGGATATCCATCAGCTCCCGCATATAATGCTAAATGATCCATATGAGCTTGTACACCTTCATCCCATGAATTAAATCTCTGATGAGCTTCTTTGTCATAATCACCACCACCAGATGAAGTTTTCATTCCACATGGGTTATTATAACTTTCATCTAAAACGCCACCAAATCTTCCATAACCAGTTTCCTTAGCCGCTTGAACATATGCGATTCCTGGGTTTACTCCACCACACTCTTCAGCATACTTCCAATAAAGCTTAGCCAAATCTGCAAAAGTATCAGTTGCACCTTTTGATTGTGCCCATTTCTTAGCCTGTGCAGCAGTAACTTCAGTTTTTGAAATTATTTTAAAGTCAGTTGTCGCTGCTTGTACACTTAACGTAGGAACCAAACCTAATATCATCGTAAATACTAAAATAAAAATAGTAAATTTCTTCTTAATTGTCGAATAAATATTCAAAATGTTCCTCCACCTCCTCTAAATTTCATTGTAGCAAAAAAATCTATCACCTTAAAGAGAAAAGTCAAAAATTTTATCAAATGCTCATTCATTTTATTGTATATTGGTATTAATATTTTATAATTAACTTTAAAATCCCTATGTAGAAGGTCAATCAATATAAATAACATAACATTATTTTTAGGCTTTTTCTTAGTAAAAAATTTTTATAATCTGAGCAAAAAAATGAACTACCAATTAATTCACTTAATTAGGTAGTTCATTTTTAAAAACTTCTACTTTATTTTAATCATCATTCTTACCAACTGCTGATAATACAAGATCTTTATTATGATCTAAAGCCCAGCTTATACCCCAGTCATTTTGGAATATAAGAAGATTTCTATCCTTCATATCCTTAACTTTCTTAGTATCTGAAGTCAAGTTTAATGAATCCATATCAATGCTTTGATCTTCTATCCATCTTACATATCTGTAGTCAAGTCTATCCATCTTAATGTCAACATTGTATTCGTTCTTTAATCTGTATTCTAATACTTCAAATTGAAGAACACCAACAACACCAACTATAATTTCTTCCATACCTATGTGTATTTCTTTAAATACCTGAATTGCACCTTCTTGTGCTATTTGAGTACAACCCTTAACGAATTGTTTTCTCTTCATAGTATCAACTGGTCTTACTCTTGCAAAATGTTCAGGAGCGAAAGTTGGAATTCCTTCGAACTTAAACTTCTTTGATGCAGCACATAAAGTATCTCCAATTGAGAATATACCTGGATCAAATACACCGATAATATCTCCTGCATAAGCTTCTTCAACAATTTCTCTATCTTGAGCCATAAATTGTTGAGGTTGAGCAAGTTTTATCTTTTTACCACCCTGCATATGGTAAACATCTTCACCTTTGTTGAATTTACCTGAACATATTCTCATGAAAGCAATTCTATCCCTATGAGCTTTATTCATATTTGCTTGAATCTTAAATACAAAAGCAGAGAATTTATCTTCAAATGGATCAATATCTCCAACACTTGAATGTCTTGCAAGTGGTGCTGTTGTCATTTCTAAGAAATGTTCAAGGAATGGTTCAACACCAAAGTTAGTTAAAGCTGAACCAAAGAATACTGGTGTTAATTCACCATTTCTAACAGCTTCTAAATCTAATTCATCTCCTGCAATATCAAGAAGTTCAATGTCTTCCATTAATTTATCATGAAGAGCTTCTCCTAAAATTTCTCTGAATTTAGGATCATCTGGAGTACCTTCGATAGCTTCAACTTCGTTTTGACCATGGTTTCCACCATTAAAAGCTATGATTCTGTTATTATCTCTTTCATATACACCTTTAAATTCCTTACCCGAACCTATTGGCCAGTTCATTGGATAAGTTTTAATTCCAAGTTCATTTTCGATATCATCAAGTAATTGGAATGGATCTCTCGCTTCTCTATCCATCTTATTTACAAATGTGAAAATAGGCATTTCTCTAAGTGATGCAACCTGGAATAACTTTCTTGTCTGATCTTCTATACCCTTAGCAGCATCAACAACCATAACTGCTGAATCTGCAGCCATAAGAGTTCTATATGTATCTTCTGAGAAGTCTTGGTGCCCAGGAGTATCTAATATATTAATACAGTGATCATTGTAGTTAAACTGCATAACTGAAGAAGTTACAGAGATACCTCTTTGCTTTTCTATTTCCATCCAGTCAGAAACCGCATGTTTAGATGCTTTTCTAGCCTTAACAGAACCTGCAAGTCTTATAGCACCTCCATATAAAAGGAACTTTTCTGTTAAAGTTGTCTTACCAGCATCAGGATGGGAGATGATTGCAAAGGTTCTTCTTTTTTCAATTTCTTTTATGTAATCAGCCAACGATTTATCCTCCTTATTTTATGACAGTACCCTTAAGTTCATGTGAAAAACTTATACTCTAGTTTCATTCTATAGTCCCACTTTAAGGTTTACACTTGAGACTTTTCAATGTAAGAAATTATAGACTTTATACTTTTTTAAAATTAAATTTTATAACATTATTATAGAATTTAGCTTAACTAAGTATATATTATAGAATAAATATTTAAGTTAATACTATTTCTCTAAATCTTTATTCCACAGGTATCTGCCACTTTTAGTTATATATTATTAATTTAATTACTTTTATGTCTCATTAACTAAAACATTATATCACATTAGATTTTCTATGTACATATGCTACAATCTGCAATATGTATGGATTATTTCCAATTTATAATTTATTATCTATAATTAATTATTTCCAATTTTAAGCATTAATACTCTATGTATCTAAATCAAAAATGTGTTCTTGAAAATAAAAAAATAATTAAATTAAAGTTTAATTCACAGAAATAATTGGTTTTAAAATTTAATTTATAGGAATAATTACATTTAATTTTTTTAGCTTAGTTTGATGGGGATCATCCTCTACTACTCATGTTTAAAAGCCAATAAACTTTTTTAAAGCTAAATGTTGTTGTATTAAATTTAATTTTTATTTATTTTTTATAATTACTTGCTTAAGTGCTTAATCAAATACTAACATTGATTTTATTACCAACATTTATTTTTAAAAAAGTTTCACCATTAATTTCATATATACTCTAACCATTGATTTCATATATACTCTAACCATTGATTTCATATATACTCTAACCATTGATTTCATATATAATCTAATCATTGATTTCATATATAATCTAATTAATTATCCCACATATAACATGCCACTCTATTTCACCTATACTATCAAACTTAAATATGGCATATACAATATATAATCTATCATCTAAATTGAGTTCTAATATTCTAAGCTTATTATACATTAACTAATTTAGAGCATTGCCATCTTAAAGTGATATTTTTCATATCATTAACAGTTTTATTATTTTAACTGAATAATATAACAAAAATCAAATCAATCTTAACAATGCTCCAAAGTATTAGTTTTATTTTATTTAGTTTTTTATAATTTAATTTTCTATAATAACAGTCATTTCCTTAAAGACTTTTGATCCATCTGTCGCAGTTGCTCTAACAGTTACAGTTCCTGGTTGCAGAGCTGTAAGCTTACCTGTAGATGTTATTTCTGCCTTACCAGTTGATCCATTTTTAACTGACCATGTTACTTTGGTATTAGTTGCAGTACTTGGTGATATTTTTCTTGTAAATTGTACTGTATCACCAACACTTATGTTTATTGTAGTTCCTGTATAACCTACTGCACCTAATGTTATACCAGTTACCTTGATAGTATCTTCCTCACTATCATCATCAATTTCAACTTCATCCCATTGTGCATACAATGTTAAGTCTCCTGTTAATTTCACCTTATCTCCAGCATCATAACTTGTACCATTACCATTCTTTTTAGTATTCCATTCAATAAATTCATATCCTGCCTTGTTTGGTTCATACAATGTTATTTTTGTATCTGCATCTATTCTCTTTGTAAGGATTAAATCTCCATCATCATCTTTATAATAAACTCTATACTGCTCTTCTATCTTTTGACCGTTTTCTAATGGAATATTACTATCCATCACAGCATTTGGATTTGAAATCTGACTTGGAACATATGGCTGTACTGGATTTCCATAATAGTCATATCCCTTCAATGGTATTGGTACATCAGTCCCCATACATACACCATCTGGACCAAAGTAATACATCTTTCCATTTATTATGTTTGAACCTGTCTGCATTCCACCACTTGGTCCTAAAAGATATATTTTCCCTTCAACCTGAATTACTCCAGTCTGCATTGCACCAGATTGATCAAGATAATACCATGTACCATTAGAATTTAACCAACCAGTCTGCATTACACCTAAAGAATTAAAGTAATACCATGTCCCATTTATCATATTCCATCCAGTTGATAAATAATATCCATTACTATATGCAAAGCCTCCATAGTAATTATTTATCCATGCTGCTTCAGTTTTCATTGGTATCATAACAGTTACTGCTGTAAGTGCAATACTTACAGCTATTAACTTGTTTAAGAACTTATTTCTCATAATAATTATCTCCTGTTAATATTATTACATTTGTAGTTATCTAGTAATTATGGTCTTTTAATTCAAAATTTTGCTTTGTTAATATTATTACATTTGTAGTTACCCCTTAATTTAGTTCATTCACCACATGTGCTCTAATAAATAACTTACTTTTAAAATTGAATTGTTCTTTAATCTATTTACTTAATAAATATTTTTTAACTTATTATCACTAACTTGTAGCTGTACTATCAACAACTGGTGCATTGGATACACCTATAATAAATTCACTATATTTTGTACTATCATAATTTGCAGATACTCTTACTATAACTTGGGAACCAACTGCAATATCTCCAGTTCTTGTAACAGATACTATTCCTGTATTACCGTCAACTTTAGCAATTACATTACTTGGTTGTGATTTTATTTCCCATTTAAGGAAACTACTATAACCACCAGCAGGTGCACCATTTACCTTTGCAGTTAAATTGGCATTTCTAGTCTGTCCATTTTCCAAAGTAAATGAATTATTTGTTCCTTCAATAATAATGTTATCTATAGGATTCAATATATTAATTTCTCCTGTAGTATATGTCTGTTCTGAATCATTTAGTGTTGCTACTGCTTTTAATTTAATTGTTCCTGTATTTACTGGAGTAATAGTAGCTGTTGTAGTATTTCTAGATACTTCTACTTCACCATTTATAAATGCACTTCCTGTTAAACTTCCATCATCCATTTTAGTAACTACTGATAATTTAATCTTGTCTCCATTAACATTTACAGGGAATAATGTACTTGTTGCTTTAAAATCTTGTCCTAAAACAACTGCACTTGGAGTCGAAATATTAACGCCTTGAATATTCTCATATACATTTATTTTAAATTCCTTAATAATATTGTCAGCAACGGCCTTTATTCTTACTGCTGCCATTTCACTTGAAAGATCTTTGTTAGCTGTTATTGTAAGCTTATTACCCTCTATTTTTGATGTCACATAATCTTTAGCACCTAAAACTGACCATTCAATATTTTTATTTGTTGCATTATCTGGACCAACTTTACCTTCAACTGTCACTGATGATCCCTTTTGAATATTAAATTCATAACCTTCGTTTATAGGTTTAGATTCATCACCATCTTCATATAAACTAATTTCTTTCGCATATATCTTTTGACCGTCTATTTTAATTGTAATTTCGCCTATAGCTTTACTACTATCATTAGCTGTTGCTATAACCTTAATCTCTCCATTTTTCTTTGCAGCTATTACAGCACTAGTTTCACTTGCTGTAAGAGTTACATAATTTGAAACCTCAGTATCTTCACCATCACCATTAACAAGTTCCATGCTCCATTTTACTGATGAAGTATCTGTAGTATCAGCTGGATTTAATACTGCTTTTAGATTTAATTTACCTGCATTAGTCGTAATTTCTGGTTTATTAGTAATATCATTTCCTGAAGTGTCAATTGCTTTAATATCAATTGATTCTGCATCTTTAACTACAGTTATTGTAGTTTTACCTATAATACTACTATCTTTCTTACTTCTAGCTGTAACTTCCACTTTACCTCTATATTCAGGATTTAATACTGCATATTTTAATCTTTGTCCAGCAGCATCACCTATAACCCCAATTGTTCCTTCATTTATGCTGACTTGTTCACCAATTTTTTCTCCACTAGTATATACAGCACTCCATTCAACCTGATCATTTGCTGATGCTACATTATCTGGATAAATCCTTGCAACCATTTGTAGTTTCTTTCCTGTTGAAACAGTCTTAACATTTTCATATCCAGAAACCTGAATCTTAGTTGCTTTAACTGACTGTCCAGTAATATTAATTGTCTTAGTTGCAGAGATTCCTGATCCATCTTTTGCTGATGCCATAACTGTAACTTTTCCATCAGCTAATGCCTTTAATTCTCCTGTATCTCTATCTATTTCAGCATATTCGCTACCATCAGTAATCTTCCAACTTACGTTTGTATTACTTGCTGTTTCTGGAGATACATCTGCTGTTAATTTTACAACTGCTCCATCTTCACTTATTGTATCTGGCCCATTAATCTTTATGCTCTCAATTAGATTCTTAGCTTCAACTACTGTAATAACCTTTGTAGTGCTTACATTAGATTTATCCATTGCTTCAGCCTTAACAGTTATCTTTCCAAGTCCATTTTCTAATCCTGTTAACACACCATTTTGATCGATAGATGCCTTTCCAGAAGCTGTTCCATCTGCATTATCAACGATACTCCACTTAACCTTTGTGTTAGTTGCATCACTAGGTTTAACTTCTGCAGTTAATTGAGTTGTCTTACCAATTTCAACTTCATTACTTCCAGTAATAGAAATACTGCTTACAAGGGTCTGTTCTTCAAGCTCTTCCCATCTAGCATATAATGTTAAATCTTTTGTAACTTTAACTTTTTCATCAGAATCATAGCTCTTTCCAGAACCATCTCTCTTCGTATTCCACTCTATGAAGTTTCTATCCTCATCGCCTTTTCCATTTTCATCATCTGGTTCATACATTTTTACTGTATCTCCATCTGTAATATTCTTTGTCTTAAGTTCCTGACCATTTTCATCTCTAAATGTAACGGTAAACTTTCTTGCTGGTTCTTCGTAATCTCCATCCTCACTTTGATCAACAATAGGATTATCATATTTAGAACCATCTGGAGTCATAATCGTATTTGAATCTACAGAATTAATCTGCTTAATACAGTTGTTATTCCTATCAAATACTTTATCTGGAACTGGTACAGCATTTGATACTATAGCCCCATTTACACCTATTGTATAAAACTGACCATTGATTATTACGTTTCCTTTTTTCATTACACCATTGTTTCCAAAATAATAAGTTTGTCCATCAATTAATAAAATACCAGTCTGCATTATTCCTGCTGAATTAGAATAATACCATTCACCATTATAATTAATCCATCCCGTTTTTAAAGCACCATTATTATCTAGGTAATACCAAGAATCACCGTATTTTATCCATCCCTTCTGCATTACACCAGAAGCATCAAAATAATATACTGTTCCATCAATATTTCTCCATCCAACAGCATATGTATTACTTTCATAGAAATAGTAATTTCCCATATTATCATTCATCCATGTTGCTGCATACACGTCAACAGGCATTGTTGAAGAAATGCAAGCAGTTATAGCCATGCAACAAATAAGTTTCTTAATCAAATCTCGTTTCATACTTTCCCTCCTATGTTTTTACTAATTTTAACTTTTAACTTTAATCTATTATTCAGTTATTCAATTTCCAATATACAATTGTTCATATAAGACATAAGATATGTAAAGTCTAAAATTAAATTATAAGTATTTCAAATATACAATTGTTAATATAAGACTTTATATTACGTCAAAATACATATTAAAGCTAATAATTTAAAAATAAATAAGTAATTTTCAAATTATTGCATCATATTGATTTAATAAGCTTTTATTCGAAACTCAAATAACTTCTCACCCTAATAAAAATTACATAATATTATTTGAATTTGAGTACCTTTTATATAATTATTTATCGTTCTAAACAGATTTTACTAAAGGGATTGAACTAAAACAAAAATATGCTTTAACATTAATGTCATATAAAAATCATAAAGTTGAGATAAAATTAAATGAAAACAAAAAATATGCTTCAACTTAGAATAAACATTTACCAACATCATGTTTATTTGATAACGCATAAAATATATTCACATAAATTTTTCTACATTATCGTTTATTCTAAGCAAAGCATATATAACAAAACATATTCAATATTTTTAATAAAACTATGTTCTTAATCAAAACATATCTTTTATACTTTTAATTATATTTCCTATACTAATCTATATTTTTAAGCCATTCTTCCATCACTATTAAAATTGTACTTAACACCATCAATATATCTTGCTTTTGTCACCATAGCACCATTTATATTAAAATAATACCAACTACCATTACTATAAACCCATTCATTTTTCTTCATCTTTCCAGATGTATCATCTAAGTAATACCATCCATCGTCACCTTGAATCCATCCTGTTTTCATTGCTCCTGTTGAATCAGAATAATACCAACTTCCATCAGCTCTGAACCAGCCTGTCTCCATTGAACATGAATTTTCTCTAAAGTAGTACCAGTTTTCATTAATATAAGTCCAATCATTTGCTGCTTTTCCGTCTTGATTTAAATAGTACCACTTATCATTTGAATATTTCCATGTTGAATATTCCATTACCCCAGTACTTCCATTAAAATAGTACCAATCATCATCTATCTTAAGCCAATCCTTAGTCATCTTTCCGTCACTCTTAAGATAATATTTTCTACCATTATCATTAACCCATTCAGATTTTTTAACTGGACCTTGATCACTTAAGAAATACCAATCTTCACCATCTTGAACCCATTGTAAAAATAGCTGATATCCTTTCTTTTCATCAAAATAACATCTCTTTCCATCAACTATCTGCCAGCCAGTTTCCATAGCCCCATCAATTCTATTAAAGTAATAAGTTTTACCATCAATCTTCTGAACACCTTTTAAACTTATTCCATCTTTATCATAATAATACATGTAGCCATCTTTCTTTCCCCAGCCTTCATCATTATCAAATCTATCAAAGACTTTATCCCAAGCATCATCTATATCATCAGCCTTATCCTTTATGGAATCAGTCAAATCATCTATTGCGTCTGATAAATCTTCAATAGTATCAGTAACATCACTAACTACACTATTTACCTTCTTTAGAACTTTATCTATAATTTCAGTTATTCCACTATTTTGAATTATTTCTGATATCTTTTGCTTTATTTCCTCTAAAATTTTATTTGTAATCTGATTGTTTAAATCTTTAATAAATTCTGTTGATACACATAAAGGCTTACCTTCTTTTTGCATAATTAATGCACCAATTTTTCCCCCTACAAAGTATCCTGTATCTTCAATCTGATCACCACTCACAACTTCATAGCCATAGACTGGTACACTTTGTCCATCAAATGCCAATATAGTTTGATAAACAGCATTATAAACTTTTGGTTTCACGCTCTCAATTTGCTCATCAGTCATACTATCTACAATTTTATTTACTTCATCTTGACTTGCCCCTGGTTTTACTAAATTGGGTTCATTTTTTAAAATTTGTCTTATAGTATCGTTGCTACTGCATATCTGAGTTGCCATTTTTTCTGCAATACTCTTAGTGATTGTTAATTTTATATATTTAGGTGATTGCACTTTAACTGTAGCGCCTGGATATTTCCCATTTATATATTGTGTTATTTTTCCAGCAATTTGTTTATCTTCTGATGTTTCTTCAGATGCTAAACTTATGTTATTTTCTAATGATTCGATATTGTAATTATTTGAAAATTCGTTACTATACTTATCGGCTGCTTCAGCTCTAATCTGTGTATTTCCAACAGGAACTATTGTTGCCAATGTAGTTGCTAATACTATTAATGCACTTGTCTTTTTAAGTCTTTTTATCATATCTTTCCCTCCCAAAACTATAACAATATTATAACACTTATACTGATCAGTTCAAATATTATCTATATATATTATAATAATTATTTTCTTAGTAATTATTCAAACTTCAATATATCTAAGAAAAATTTTATTAACATATCTATTTTTCTATATAATCCTTTAATAAACCTAAAATTATTTTTAAATATATATATTTAATTTATCTTTCTAGAACTTATATTTATATATTTTCAAAATTAAATTTATTAACATTTTTATTAATATCTTTACTGATATTTTTATTAAATAGTGAACAGTAAAAACTTTGTTTTACAAAAAATTCTACAGCAATACATTTGAATTTTTATTATTTAATCATTTAAAATATATCAGGAATATATTTTAATTCACGTTAAATAATCTATATTTTTAATGCCAATTAATATTTTAGAGGAAAATTCATAATTCTTTACTAATTTACTTTTTGGGTATATTATTTTTTTAATTAACATAATCACATACTAAATACACATATCTATTAGAATCATAGTGTAATTTATAGGAAAAACTTTTTTTAAAATAATTGTTGGTAAACAACGCTCTTTTAAATATTTTAATAATCTTCAACATGATT